>OOCW01000016.1_pt1 | contig 201120 bp, 168 predicted proteins | sample 1671201 | NCBI WGS metagenome assembly OOCW01 (sample SAMN06348132, study PRJEB24527) | human gut metagenome | biome: human gut; feature: ankylosing spondylitis patient; material: feces | host: Homo sapiens | place: China | collected 2015-10
CGTTTACGGCGTGGACTACCAGGGTATCTAATCCTGTTTGCTCCCCACGCTTTCGAGCCTCAACGTCAGTTACCGTCCAGTAAGCCGCCTTCGCCACTGGTGTTCTTCCTAATATCTACGCATTTCACCGCTACACTAGGAATTCCGCTTACCTCTCCGGCACTCGAGCCAGACAGTTTCCAATGCAGTCCCAGGGTTAAGCCCTGGGTTTTCACATCAGACTTGCCTTGCCGTCTACGCTCCCTTTACACCCAGTAAATCCGGATAACGCTTGCCCCCTACGTATTACCGCGGCTGCTGGCACGTAGTTAGCCGGGGCTTCTTAGTCAGGTACCGTCATTATCTTCCCTGCTGATAGAGCTTTACATACCGAAATACTTCTTCGCTCACGCGGCGTCGCTGCATCAGGGTTTCCCCCATTGTGCAATATTCCCCACTGCTGCCTCCCGTAGGAGTTTGGGCCGTGTCTCAGTCCCAATGTGGCCGGTCGCCCTCTCAGGCCGGCTACTGATCGTCGGTTTGGTGGGCCGTTACCCCGCCAACTGCCTAATCAGACGCGGGCCCATCCCATACCACCGGAGTTTTTCACACCGAGCCATGCAGCTCTGTGCGCTTATGCGGTATTAGCAGCCGTTTCCAGCTGTTATCCCCCGGTATGGGGCAGGTCACCCACGCGTTACTCACCCGTCCGCCGCTCAGTCAGTCAAGAATCATCCGAAGAATCTTCTTAACTGCTTCGCTCGACTTGCATGTGTTAAGCACGCCGCCAGCGTTCATCCTGAGCCAGGATCAAACTCTCTGATAAAATGTTTGTTCCAAGTTCAAAATCAACATACTAGCTAATTTATCCCTTTTACTGTTTTAAAGGATCTTTCGATCGTTTTGAATTACTTATTCAGAACTTTCGAGGATGTGTTTCATTGTTTAATTATCAAGGATCTTCGCTGTTCTCTCGATCAGCAACTCGTTTATTTTATCAAACTCATTTGCATTTGTCAAGAACTTTTTTCAACTTTTTTTCAAAGTCGAGCGGAGAAGGAGGGATTTGAACCCTCGCGCCGCTATTAACGACCTACTCCCTTTCCAGGGGAGCCCCTTCAGCCAGCTTGGGTACTTCTCCATAGTTTGCCTGATTCATAATCAGATATTCAATTAACTGAGTTTTGAGCGGAGAGGGTGGGATTCGAACCCACGCGCCCTTTCGGACAAACGGTTTTCAAGACCGCCTCGTTATGACCGCTTCGATACCTCTCCGTGTGTGAATTCAAATCTCGGTAACTCCCGAAATCATCTCAGTTTTTGGCTTGTCAGCTTTGCGTTTTTATCTCTCTCGCTCAGCGACATTCGTTATTATATCAGCAGTGTTTCAGAATGTCAACCACTTTTTTGATTTTTTTTTACATTTTTTTCAATTTCTTTTTTGTTTTCGCTGGTTTTCCCTGTTTTGCAATTCACACATTTATTTTTATCTATTTATAGTTTGTTTTCTGTATTTTGCTTTTTTCTATTTTTCTGCCAGAAAGCTCTCTGCAACGAGCAGATCCTCCGGTGTTGTGATTTTTATATTTTCATAGCCGCCTTTTACCATCACTGATGCGATTCCCATCTCCTTCTCCACAACCATGGCATCGTCGGTGATTCCTTCTGTGGAATGCTGCATCAGTTTTTCGAATGCCGGAAACAGAAGCTCTGCTGCAAAGGCCTGCGGGGTCTGTGCCTGCCATACGAGATCTCTTCGCGGGCTTTCCCTGATTTTTCCGTTTTCATCGGTAAGCTTGATGGTATCCTTGACCGGCATGCCAAGGACACAGGCTTTTTCTTCTTTTACACATGCGCAGAGACGTTCCAGCATTTCCTGGTTTAAAAACGGGCGGGCGCCATCGTGAATCAGAACGTAATCGGTCTTCTGCTCCTGTTCGCTTTCCAGGCTTTTCAGCGTCTGCAATGCTTTCCAGACAGATTCATACCGTTCCCTTCCGCCTGCGCATACGGAAACAGTTTTCTTAATTCCATATTTTTCGATAATCTCTTTCTGACAGTATTCTATTTTATCCGCACCTGTCACAAGAATGATCTGGTCAATTTCCGGCGAATGTTCAAAAACCTCCAGCGCGTAAACCACGACTGGTTTTCCTCCGATTTCCAGAAACTGTTTTGCTACGCTTCCGCCCATCCGGGTTCCCTTTCCGGCTGCCAGGACAACCGCAGTGTATTTTTCTTTCTTCTCGTTCATCTTTTCCTCCGTTTTCTACAAATACAAAAACTCCGCAGCAGATCTCTCTTCTCCGTTCTGCTGCGGAAGTTTCTTTTTCTTATCGTTCTCCAAGCTTCAGGTTCGGTACGGCATTCAGGTCCCAGCCGTGGCGGGTTCCCTTCTGGTACTCGTAGTAAGCTGCCACACCGATCATGGCCGCATTGTCGGTACAGAAGATCGGGGACGGACGGTAAAAGCGGATGCCCTCTTTTTCACATGCTGCTTCCATCGCCGCGCGGAGTGCCCCGTTCGATGCAACGCCGCCGGCGATCGCCAGACGGTCCATATGGTAATCTTTGGCCGCACGGATGGCATTATCCACCAGAACGTCCACAACGGCCTGCTGGAAGGACGCAGCGATGTCTGCTTCGACAATTGGTTCGCCTGTCATCCGGCATTTGTTCAGATGGTTTAAAACGGCAGATTTTACGCCGCTGAAGCTGAAGTCATACGGCGCATCCTCCATGTGGGCACGCGGGAAGTCGATGGCGTGCGGGTTTCCTTCTTTTGCCAGCTTGTCGATCTTCGGTCCGCCCGGATAGCCGAGTCCGATGGCACGGGCTACCTTATCGAAGGCTTCTCCGGCTGCGTCGTCTCTCGTTCTTCCAAGGATTTCGAAAGAACCGTAATCTTTTACAATGACAAGATGGGTATGCCCTCCGGAGATGATTTCACACAGGAACGGCGGCTCCAGATCCGGGTGTTCGATATAGTTCGCCGAGACGTGGCCTTCAATATGGTGAACGCCGACCAGCGGTTTCTTTTTTGCATAGGCGATCGCTTTTGCCTCTGCCACGCCGACGAGAAGTGCGCCGACAAGGCCAGGGCCGTACGTAACACCGATCGCATCGATATCATCCAGAGTGACATCGGCTTCTTTTAAGGCCGCTTCTACAACCTGGTTGATTTTTTCGATATGTTTTCTGGATGCAATTTCCGGCACAACGCCGCCATACAGGGTATGGATGGCGATCTGGGATGAAATAATGTTAGACAGCACACATCTTCCGTTTTTCACGACGGAGGCTGCGGTTTCATCGCAGGAGCTCTCAATTGCAAGAATCAGGGTATCTTTTTCACTCATTTTTCGTTTCCTCTTCAAATAACAGTTCTACTGATCTTCCGTCTTTTCCAAGCTCTGCGGCCGGGAAAATCTTCTGTACCTCATCCATGTACCGCTGCGGGCCGACGAGCGACGGGGAAAAGTGGGTCAGCCACATTTCGGCAGCCTCGGCATCTTTTGCCAGTTTTGCCGCCTCGTAGAAGGTCATATGCTTAAATTCTTTTGCTTTTGCCTGTTTTTCCGGCTCGCCGTACATTCCCTCGCAGATGAAAAGGTCGGAGCCTTTCGCATGTTCGGAGATCGACGGAATCGGGCGGGTATCGGTGCAGTAGGTCACCTTCAGTCCCTTTCTGGCAGGGCCGAGGACCATGTCCGGCGTATACGTCTTTCCATCCAGGGTGACAGTCTCGCCTTTCTGCAGCGGATTCCAGCATTTAATCGGAATTTCCTGTGCTTTAGCGCGCTCCACATCGAATTTTCCCTTGCGGGAGATCTCCAGCGAATAGCCGTAGCAGGTGATATTGTGCTGCACGCGGAAGGCTGTGATTTTGTAGCCGTTCATCTCGATCACTTCCTCCGGCGCTGTCACCTCGTGAAATACAATCGGGAACGGCAGCTCCGGGCAGATGACACGCAGTGAATTGACGACGCGCTCCAGGCCTTTTGGTCCGATCATGGTCAGCGGTTCTCTCCTGTCAGTGTTTCCCATCGTCAGGAGAAGTCCTGGAAGGCCGCTGATGTGGTCTGCGTGGTAATGGGTGAAGCAGATGGCATCAATCGGCTTAAAGGTCCAGCCTTTTTCCTTGATGGCAACCTGGGTTCCCTCGCCGCAGTCGATCAGAAGACTGCTTCCGTTGTATCGGGTCATCAGGGCGGTCAGGCGTCTGCCTGGCAGAGGCATCATACCGCCTGTTCCCAGTAAACATACATCTAACACGTTTTTCCTCCATATTCTATCCGGCTTTTTCGAAAGCCGGTCAGGTATTTTACGTTGAAAAAGCGTGTCCAAAACGGTTTGTTTCAGACACGCTCTCATCTTAACACAGTTTTTTCAAACACGCAATGACGCGGGTTTTATTTATTTGCTGTCATGACAGCTTCCTTCATCATGCGGACATACGTATAGATGTGCTGCTCCGCATGAGTGCCGTACTTCGCAATCATTTTGACGATAGCGCTTCCGACGATGACACCGTCCGCAATTTTTGCAATGTTGGCCGCCTGATCGGTCGTGTTGATGCCGAAGCCTACGGCTACCGGAATATCGGTTACTTTGCGGATTGCGGCGATCATGGAATCGAGGTCTGTCTTGATCTCGCTTCTGACACCGGTAACGCCCAGAGACGATACGAGGTAGATAAAACCTTCGGCGTCTGCGGCAATTTTCTGGATGCGCTGCTCAGACGTCGGCGCAATCAGGGAAATGACATCTACCTGATGGCTGCGCGCAATATCGTTTAATTCGCCTTTTTCCTCATACGGCATATCCGGGATGATGATGCCATTGATGCCGACTTCCTCGCATTTTGTAAAGAACGGCTCGTATCCGTAATGGAACACCGGGTTTAAGTAGGTCATAAACACCAGCGGAATGTCTGTTTTTTTGCGCACGGATGCTACCATATCGAAAATTTTATCGGTGGTAGTTCCGGCTTTTAAGGAACGGAGGTCTGCCTCCTGGATGACAACGCCCTCGGCGATCGGATCGGAAAACGGGATTCCGATCTCGATCAGGTCTGCGCCTGCTTTTTCGAGCTCCAGAATATAATTCTCTGTTTTTTCAATGTTCGGGTCTCCGGCTGTCAGAAACGGAATGAATGCTTTGCTGTTTGAAAATGCTTCTGTTACTTTACTCATGAAGGTCCCTCCCTCTGTATCTTGCAATGGCTGCTACGTCTTTGTCTCCGCGTCCGGACAGGCAGATGATGATGGAGTCTTCCGGATCAAATTCTTTTGCGATCTTCATCGCATGGGCTACTGCATGGGCACTCTCGATCGCACAGATGATACCCTCGGTTCTTGCGAGGTATTCAAAAGCTTCTACTGCCTCATCGTCCGTTACCGGAACGTATTCGGCGCGGCCGATGTCATGCAGATATGCATGCTCCGGTCCAATGCCCGGGTAGTCAAGGCCTGCGGAAATCGAGTAAACCGGTGCGATCTGACCGTATTTATCCTGGCAGAAGTAGGATTTCATACCGTGGAAGACGCCGAGTGTTCCGGTTGCAATGGTTGCTGCAGTCTCTGCGGTGTTGACGCCGCGTCCTGCTGCCTCGCATCCAATCAGGCGGACATTTTTGTCATTGATGAAGTTATAGAACATACCCATCGCATTGCTTCCGCCGCCGACGCATGCCATGACGGCTTTCGGGAGTTTTCCTTCTTTTTCGAGGATCTGCTCTCTTGCCTCTTTGCTGATGACAGCCTGGAAATCGCGGACGATGGTCGGGAACGGATGCGGGCCCATAACGGAACCGAGAACGTAGTGGGTGTCATCGACACGTGATACCCACTCGCGCATCGCCTCATTGACGGCATCTTTTAAGGTCATAGTTCCGGTAGTAACGGCATTTACTTTTGCACCGAGAAGCTCCATCCGGTATACATTGAGGGCCTGACGGTCGGTGTCTTCTTTTCCCATGAAGATCTCACACTCAAGTCCCATCAGCGCTGCTGCCGTTGCGGTTGCCACACCGTGCTGGCCGGCTCCGGTCTCTGCGATGACACGGGTTTTTCCCATTCTTTTTGCGAGGAGGCACTGTCCGAGCACGTTGTTGATTTTGTGGGCTCCGGTGTGGTTCAGATCCTCTCGTTTGAGGTAAATTTTTGCTCCGCCGAGATCCTTTGTCATTTTCTCTGCGTAGTAGAGAAGGGACGGGCGGCCCGCGTAATTTTTCAGCAGGTCATCGAGCTCCTGGCAGAACTCCGAATCGTTTTTATAATAATTGTACTGTTTTTCCAAATTGATAATTTCATTCATCAGAGTTTCCGGTATGTACTGGCCTCCGTGAATACCAAATCTTCCGTCAGACATGTCTTATCCTCCTTATGCATTCTGTGATTTTTTTCGGGTCCTTTACGCCGTCTGTCTCGACACCGCTGCTGATGTCGACGGCGAAGGGATGTGTCTGTAAAATCGCCTGTTCCACATTTTCGGCGTTCAGGCCTCCCGCAAGGAAATACGGGCGGTCCATGTTTCTGATCAGTGACCAGTCGAACGATTCGCCGGTACCGCCTTTTCCGTGGTCGAGAAGGATGTAATCGGCGCTGCTTTTTTTCGCCTTTTCGACGTCCTCCCTGGTTTTGATGGAAAATGCCTTGATCAGTTCCCCGCCGGTGCGGAACCGGAGCGAATGGATATATTCTTCACTCTCATTTCCGTGGAGCTGTGCCAGATCGATGACGCCCTCTTCGAGGTATCCTGCGACAATCGCCGGAAGCTCGTTCACAAAGACGCCGACCGCCTGGATTTCGGGATCCAGATAGCGCCGCAGCGTCACGGCATGTTCTTTTGTAATCTGTCTGCGGCTTTTTGCAAAGACAAAGCCGACATATTCGGGCTTCAGCTCATTCACCGCATCGATGTCTTCCAGCCGTGTGAGCCCGCAGATTTTGATTCTGGTCTGTTCTTCCATAACGTTTGACTCCCCGTGCGCTCTGTTTTGTTTTGCGCACTTACGTTACCACTTTAACACATTGAAGAGAGTTTTTCAAGCTCTGCTTTTTTGTTGCTGCTCCGCATCAGCGTTTCGCCGATCAGAACGGCATCGGTTTTATTCTGATACAGTCTTCCGACATCCTCCGGCGTTTTGATGCCGCTCTCGGATACGAAAACAATGTTTTCCGGGACAAGCTCCCGCAGCCGCTCACTGTTGTGGATATCGACCGTGAAATCTTTTAAGTTGCGGTTGTTGACGCCGATGATCCTTGCTCCGGCGCGCATGGCCTGTGCAACCTCCGCCTCATCGTGGGCTTCCACAAGAGCGGAAAGGCCGAGGGAATGCGCTGTTTCCAGATATTCTTTTAAGGTTTCCTCCGGCAGCAGCGCACAGATCAGAAGGACAGCGGTGGCTCCGAGCACCTTTGCCTCGTAGATCATATAGGGATCCACGGTAAAATCTTTCCGCAGAACCGGGATGGATACGGTTTCTGCAATTTTTTTTAAGTAACGCTTGTCGCCTTTGAAGTATTCCGGCTCGGTCAGGCAGGAAATGGCGGAGGCACCGGCCGCTTCATATTCCTTTGCGATCTCCAGATAGGGGAAATCTTCTGCGATGATGCCCTTCGATGGGGAGGCTTTTTTTACCTCGCAGATAAAGGACATGCCCGGCTTTTTCAGCGCCTGTTCAAACGGGAATCCGGTGTCCGGGTTCATCGCCGTTGCTTTTTCTTTCATTTCTGCAAGAGAACACTTCTCTTTTTCTGCAGCGACACGTTTTCTTGTGGCTTCTGCAATCGTTTCCAGTATCATATGTTTATTCCTCTTCTGCCAATTTATTGGCGAGTGACACAAACTCTTCGAGTTTTTTCTGTGCTTTTCCGCTGTCGATCAGCTCCTCTGCCAGTTTTACAGCGTCCTGCATCGGGATTTCTTTTGCTACATGAAGGGCTGCGGCGGCATTCAGGACAACAGCGTCTCTTGCCGGGCCTTTCTTTCCTGCAAGAATTTCTTTCGTAATTTCAGCATTCTCCTGCGGGGTTCCGCCGACCAGCTCTTCTTTGGTACAGCGGGTCATGCCGAACTCTTCCGGTGTGATGACGTATTCCTCAAACGTTCCGTCCTTGATCTCGCAGACGCTTGTCGGTGCGCTTAAGGAAATTTCATCGAGGCAGTCCTGGCCGTAGACAACCATGCCGCGTTTGACACCAAGATTGGAGAGAACTTCTGCCATCGGGCGGACAAGTGCTTCCTCGTAGACACCCATCACCTGCATCGTGGCTGCTGCCGGGTTGGTCAGCGGTCCGAGGATGTTGAAAATGGTTCGGATGCCGAGCATCTTGCGGACCGGTGCCACGTATTTCATGGACATGTGGTATTTCTGTGCGAACAGGAAACAGATTCCAAGTTTTTCCAGAACTTCTTTGTTTTTCTCCGGCTCCAGGTCGATTTTGACGCCGAGCGCTTCGAGACAGTCGGCTGCGCCGGATTTGCTCGATGCGGCGCGGTTTCCGTGTTTTGCAACTGCGACGCCGCCTGCAGAGATCACAAGGGATGCTGTTGTGGAGATGTTGAAGGAATTGGATTTATCTCCGCCGGTTCCGACGATTTCCAGAACATCCTTGTTATGTTCCATGGGAACACCGTGCTTTCTCATGCCGTTGGCACATGCGGTGATCTCTTCGATTGTCTCGCCTTTCATCGTCATGGCAGTTAAAAATGCGCTGATCTGGATCGGATCGGCTTTTCCTCCCATGATTTCATCCATGGCGCCCTTTGCCATCTCGTAGGTTAAGTTCTCTTTATTTACCAGTTTTACAATCGCTTCCCGAATCATATTCTGTTCCTCTCTTTCTTGGCTGTCCTGTGATCTATCTTGTAATTTTTAAGAAGTTTTCTACCATCTGTCTGCCCTGCGGGGTCAGAATGGATTCCGGATGAAACTGGACTCCGTAGATCTTTTTCTCACTGTCCTCGACTGCCATGACCTCGCCGTCTGCGGTTCTTGCCGTTACCTTTAAGGTTTCCGGCAGTGTCGCTTCATCAGCTGCGAGGGAATGGTATCTTGCAACCGGAACGGTTTCCGGCAGCCCCTGGAATAATTCCGAGGTAAGATCCAGCGTTGTCTCGGACTGTTTGCCGTGCATCAGCTGTTTCGCATAGGTGATGGTCGCGCCGTACGCGGCACAGATTGCCTGATGGCCGAGGCAGACACCGAGGATCGGGATCTCGCCGCCTAATTTTTCTACAATCTCCATGCATCGGCCTGCCTGCTCCGGACGGCCCGGTCCGGGAGATAAAATGATGGATGCCGGTGCCAGTGCGCAGATTTCGTCGATCGTCATCTCGTCGTTCCGGATGACCTTCATGTCCGGATTGATCGAACCGGCGAGCTGATACAGGTTATAGGAAAAACTGTCATAATTATCTACCAGCAGTATCATAAGTTGCTTCCTCCTTCTGCCTCTGCAAGTGCGACCATCACGGCCTTTGCTTTGTTGATGCATTCCTGATGCTCTTTTTCCGGTACGCTGTCGGCTACAATGCCGGCACCGGAGCGGACGAACACTTTTCCGTTTTTCTTAAACGCAAGCCGGATTGCAATGCAGGTGTCCATATTTCCGGTGAAATCCAGATAGCCGATCGCACCGCCGTAAATGCCGCGCTTGTTGTTTTCCAGCTCGTTGATGATCTGGCAGGCACGGAGCTTTGGTGCACCGGAGAGGGTTCCGGCCGGGAGAACGGAATCGATGGCATCGACTGCGGTCTTGTCTTTCCGAAGCTGTCCTTTTACAGTGGAACCGATGTGCATGACGTGGGAGTAACGCTCGATTGACATGTATTTTTCTACTTCCACGGTTCCGAAATCACAGATCTTTCCGAGATCGTTTCTTCCCAGATCAACCAGCATGTTGTGCTCGGCACGCTCTTTTTCATCGGCGAGGAGTTCTTTTTCCAGCCGCTGGTCTTCTTCATAGCTCTTTCCTCTCGGCCGCGTTCCGGCAAGCGGGAAGGTCCGGACCTCTCCGTCCTCGACTTTTACGAGAGTTTCCGGGGATGCACCGGCGATCTCGACATCATCACTCGAGAAGTAGAACATGTACGGCGACGGATTCGTCGTGCGGAGAACGCGGTACGTATCGAGGAGGCTTCCCTCAAAATCAGCTTCGAGCCGGTTGGAGAGAACGAGCTGGAAGAGGTCTCCCTCGTGGATATAATGTTTGACCTGCTCGACTTTCTCACAGTACGCTTTCTCATCGAAGAGCGGGCGGAACTCGGATTTCAGGTGGCCGGCTTTCGTCTCGGCCGGTTTTCCAAAGCGGATCAGCTCTTCCATTTTTTCGAGTTCCTGTACGGCTTTTACGTAATTTTCTTCGAGATTTTCGGTTTCGATATTAAGCATCAGTACGATTTTCTGACGGTAATTATCATAGGCGATGACCTTATCGAACAGCATCAGGTCGACATCTTTGAAATGTTCCTGATCTTCTGCGTCCAGCTTTAAGGTCGGCTCGCTGTACTTGATGTAATCGTAAGAGAAGTATCCGACGAGGCCGCCGGTGAAGGTCGGCAGTGTCGCGATCTTCGGACTTTTATTTTTCTCAATCAGGGTTTTGATGACGGCTCCCGGATGGGCTGTCTTTGCGGTCAGCCGGATCTGTCCGGTCGGAAGCTGTTCTTCGTGGCTTTCCGGAATATCTTCTACTTTTTTCATCTCTGCCGCAGCGGCGGTGATTGTCAGGTTTCCGTTGACACAGGTGAGTTCCAGCGACGGATCGTAGCCGAGAAAGGTGTATCTTCCCCACTGTTTTTTATCCTCCACGCTTTCGAGCATGTAGCAGTGGCTGCTGACGCCCTGCAGGACTTTCAGTGTTTCTACTGGTGTACGAATATCCGAATAAATTTCTCTGCTTACCGGGATTTTCTGAAAAGCTCCCGATGCGGCTGCTTTTGAAATTTCTTCTAACGTCATCTGTTTCATCTTGTTATCTCCTCTCCTTGTGTCTGCAAAGGCTGTCATCAACACTGGTCCTCAGAACCAATTTCTGATATACAAAAAACCGCCCCCGGCAAAGAATCACTTTGTTCTTTGCCAAGGGCGGGTATATTTTTATACTCGTGGTGCCACCTTGTTTTGCGATTGCTCACACGCTCTGCAGAATACGATCATATTCCTGGCAACTAACGTATGCCTGCACGTTACAGAATACTCAGACGGTTTCCCGCTTTTCCCTGTACCCTCCGTGGTCCATTTGCTGATCCGCTTTCTGTCCGGCTTCCACCTGCCCGGGCTCTCTGTGAGTGCGCTTCCAACGTTATCTCCACTTCATCGGTTTCAAAGTATTTATTTTTTCTTATGGGCTGTATTATAGTCCCATTCTTTTTTGCTGTCAAGTAATTTTTTCGCTCTTTTTGTTCAAAGTCCGGTATTTTTATGATATTCCCGTGTCCACGCCGCAAGAGCTTCGTCCAGATCGCGCGGGAGCTCGACCTGCATTGCCTCGGTGATCTGGCGGTCCATCTCCCGTTTCGTCTCGGCATCCACTTTCCGCTCGGTGCACATCTGCTCATAGGCGTCCTGTCCTTTGCTCATGTAGACCGCAAACAGCCAGCTCTTTAACGATGCTTTCGTGTGCAGCTCTTCATTTGCTTTCTGAAAGCACGTAAGTGCTTCATTCATCTGGAACAGACTTGCGTAGGCACAGCCCATGTTGTTGTAAATACTTCCGGTGAACTGGCTTCCCATGTTGGTTTCGTTTTCCTCGGTATCTTTCAGCGTTTCCTGGTAAACCTGGATCGCATTGATATATTTTTCGTGGTCGACAAGGTAGTCTCCCTTGATTTTTTTCCGCACAATCTCCGGCTGCTCCTCGAACCGTTTCAGGCGCTCATTCATCTCACGGAACTGATCGTGAGAAAGATAATTGATCTCCTTGAAGATCGGCAGGATAAACTCACCGATGTTCTTTTTCTCCTCCAGAAGGACGTAGAGACGCTGGTACAGTCTTCTTAAGTGGAGTTCTTCTTTCATCCACACCAGCAGCTGCTCGTTAATGATGGTCTCGTCCAGCAGATAGATGTTGTGGTACAGATAATAACACAGTTCCTCGATGGAATAAATATTTGTGCTGATGTTGGAAATATAATACGGATTTTTCGCCCGTTTGACCTGACATAAAATATAACCGCTCATCGTTTACACCTCCCCCATCGTCTCGTGCCAGATTTTGTGGCTTGCCGGGAACATATCGCCAAAACCTAAATCCTCTGCGGTGATCTGACACGTAACCGGAGAATCATACTCCAGACGCAGACGAATCCGTGTTGTCTTCGGCGGCCGTTTGGGCAGCCCGTCCAGCTTCATGGTATAGCGGTTTCGTTTTCCGCTTTCCATGGAGCTCACAACAAATTCCAGCTCCTCCGTTCCGTCGAGGATCAGCTCACATTCTTTTTCTGCTTCATACCAGTTCACACCGGCTGCAATCAGCGCATAGTATGCCGGAGAACCATTGATCGTCATCTCCATGCCGATGTTGTAGCGCACGAGGTCATTTCCGAGGAAGAGATAGCCCTTTAAGCGGCGCTCCTCCACTTTTTCGCGCGCGGAAAAGCAGGCGCCCTGTGCAAACAGGTTCGTTCCGCCGAAGATTCTTCTCTGGTTTTTCTTTAACTGACGCAGAGAGTTGTCGGCCCAGGCAAGGTCGAACTCCTCGCTCACCAGAAATACGCTGGAATAAATTTCATTCCCCATCGCTTCTCCCATCAGATGGCAGAAATCGCGGTCGCGCTCCATCGGCTCGATCGAAAGTGCGGCTTTTGGCCCCCGTTTTACGGTCACAGTTGCCGGCTTCGTTTTACGGCTGATGGAAAGTTCAGAAAACGACGCTTCCTCATCTTTCAGGAAAAACAGACCGACTTTACGGCTCCAGAGCTCCGGCTTCTGGTTCAGCACATGGCAGTAAAAGCTCTCGTCATGCTCCTGCAGGTAGGCTCTGCCGCGCGGCAGTCCGATTATCTTGTATGCCTCACGCACATTTTCCACAAATGGACGGGTCAGATGGCCCGTGGTGATCATCATCGCCTGGATCTGCTGGTCCGGACGCTCGATGCCGATCATCTTCAGAGCTTCGCGAAGGAACGTGCCAAGGACTTCTCCCGGCGTGTAATCCCGGTTTTCGATCTGGCAGATGCGGGATCCCATGCAGATCTCGTACAGATTGTCCAGCCAGATGCCGTTTTCCGCGTGAGCAGATTTTTCTGCATCCGGTCCTGTTTTCCACGTTTCCTCATTCCGTTTTTTGGCAATGGCGGTCGGAAATTCCACCGCCTCTTCTCCTTCTTTTACCGGGATGGAGACAGCCGTATGGGTTCCCCTGTCATAGCAGCAGAACTGGGAATATTTCTCTCCAAAATCAAATCCTAAAATCAAATTTTTCTGTTCCATGTCGTATCCTCCTGCTGCTTCTTTTCCTCCACAAGTGCAAAACAGTTCCGAACCAGAGCCTCCTGCTGCAGATACTTTCGGAATGCTTCTTCTGCTTTTTCCGAATCTCCTGCCGCGCGCGCTGCTTTCATCTGATTCAGAAGCTGGTACCGCGTCCTTCCTGCTTTTGGTTCGCCGGTCATGGAGACGGTTTTCACCTCTGTTTTTCCCTCACCCTGACGGTTCGTAAAGGTCAGGTAATACTCCATTTTCTCGCCGTAGAACAGCAGAAACTCTTTCACAAAAATGCCCTGATACATATTGCGCATCGGTTCGCTCTTCCATGTTTCTTCGGCGTTTGTCCGGTAATGAATCGTCACCTTTGCCTCCGCTCTCTGGCGCTCCTCGATGAACATGCGGTCGCCGATCTGGAAGCCTTCGGTCAGGTGCTCCGGCAGATCCTTGTAGAAGGCAAAGCGGAGTCCCTGTTTCGTAAACGCCAGAAGCAGGGTATGCGCCTCTTTTTCTTCCTCCTCAGAAAGCTGCGGCTTCGTGGAAAGATGTTTCAGCATCGCAAAACGGCAGATCTCGTCCAGCTCCCAGCCCTGTTTCCAGGCGCGGTCCAAGTAGTCAAACATCTGATCCGAAAGCTGTTTTCCGTCCATAAAATAGCCGATCGCAAGATACGTCAGGTATGCCAGAATGACTTGCTCTTTTCCGCTCTGGCGGATGTAGCTCTCCAGCATTTCCTGCTCCCACTTCGGGTGGCTGCGCACAAAGACGGACCATGTCAGAATGCGCTCCTCCAGCTTGTCGCTTTCCATCTGGAAGCCGCGGATTTTATCCCATAAACTGCACATATCCTCAATAGAACCGGTGAAATAATCTCTCAGGTAGCACAATACAATTTCATCGTAGATGCCCTGTTTTACCACGTAGGATGCCAGATAGAGAAGCTCCTCGTCCTCTGTAAACTCTTTTTCCAGAATCATCGCATGCGCCAGACGGAAGAGACACGACACCGGAATCTTCTCGTAGCCGTAACGATCTGTCAGGGCAAAGGCGCGGCTGTAACGGCCATAGCGCACCAGAAGCTCAATCGTAGAAATACGGTCCACCTTTGCATAAGCGCTATCCTCCAGCTCTGCAACAGCTGCCTCGGTCTCGCGCTCATCCGGATGGGCAAGATAATATTCCAGCAATTTCTGACGCACTGTTTTCCGGTAAGCACTGGAAAATGCGCTCGTGCGCGCTGCCTGCTGATACCAGGCAAGATTTTCTGCGGTAAGCTGCATCTCCTCTTCCTGCTCCCCGCACAGGTGTAGCAGCAGACCCGGATTTTCAATGGCAAAACCGCCGCAGGCACGGGCAAGCTCTTTATCCATAAACAATGGCTCTACGCGGCAGGTTTCTGTCACCGCATATCTTCTGCGCTGCTCATCTTCGAGAAGAATCCGCGCTTTTTTGCCGTACAGACGGATATAAGCACCCCGTTCCGTCATCGGATAGGATGTTTCGCCCGCCATCGCCGGATGGCAGACGATCACACGCGTGATTTTCGGATTTTCACACGTTACATGATGGGTAAACAGCACATTTGCGATCGCTTTTGCGCTGTCGGGATCTTCCGGTTTTTTCAGAAAAGTCCGGTACAGTGCGGCGTATTCGCGGTTCATGCGGCCTTTCTGGATCTGTCTTGCCGTGAAAACCTCCATCGCCGGGCGGTAGCTCTGGAATGTATGGCGGTCTTTTTCGCGGTTTTTGATCACGTTGGCGTAGATCAGCGCTTTCTTCTGGCCTGCCAGTGTGTTGCTGTAGGAGAAATACATCCGGATGACCTGCGGAAGAACCTCGTCGAACGACGCATCCATCGTTTCGATATAGTACTCGTACAGGCGCGTGATGCGGATGTTCCGCTCCACGGCTTTTGCATACCACGTGAAATATTCCTTCCGCACCGGGCGGCCCTTCATTACCAGTTTGCAGATGGCTTCGAGCACTTCATCGGATGGAAAACGCTCATAGCCCGCAGTCAGAATCTGATAGACATTCTCATCGAACGTTTTCATCGTCTCTGTAAGATAAGCGGCCCGTTTTAACAGTTCCCCGCTTAAAATGCCTTCTTTCTGCGCAAATTTCAGCACCTGAACGGTGAACGGCGAAATCCGGCGGAGCTGTCCCTCCTGGCGGAGATAGAGCTGTGCCGCATCCAGATACAGAAGCGGGCTCTTGCACCCGCACTCATAGCAAAGTTCCATCGCGTAGAGCTGACGGGTCAGCGACTGCTGCCAGGAATCGTCGGCATCAATGGCAAGCTTTAACAAAAAATAGCTTGCACTCTCCTGCCGCATCAGTGTTCCAAGGCGTGATACCAGCTCGGTATGGCCCACTTCCATTTTCAGCTTCCATGCCAGATACAGATACGCTCCTTTTTTCTCCGCGGTGTCCAGCAGTTCCTGATGCTCTTTTACGTAAGAAAGCGTTTCTCTTGCTTTTCCGGTTTCCTCATGGCTCTCGTACAGCCATGCTTTTCCCAGCGTCACCCACGCCATGTCTCCGCCGGCTTTTTCGAACTGCTCGATGGCCTCCCAGGTGTCCTGATACCAGGTACGGTAGTCGCGTTTATGGACTGCCAGATCGAGATAGCCGCGCGCGATGGCAGTTATCTGACGGTCGCGCTCCGTATTTTTCCTGCTGGTCACATGTTTTTCGCTGTTTGTCACTTCCAGTTCAAAGCGAAGCTCCTGTTTTCCCTGACGCACCGTAATTCTGCCGTAATGGCGGCCGTTTCCGATTTTCTCCTGATGGATAATGTATTCCACACCGTAGACGCTTCCGATGAAATCTTCTGAAGTGACGACTTTCTTTTCCACTTCCAGAAAGTCTCCCTGCACCTCGATTTCCATGCGGACGTAGCCCCAGGTATTTTTATACAGATACAGTGTTTCCTTGCGCGGCTGGTCCACGGTAAGCACAGTTTTCTCCGGCTGTTCCGCCGAAAGCATCACCGGCTCTTTCTGACCGAGGGCAACCAGAAATTCCTCCAGGTGCTGAAATGTCACCGGCTTGTGGGACAGTCCCTGATAAAGTGCCATCTGCTCCGGTGCCTCTTTCTGAAGAAGACGTGCAAACTCTTTTTTTACAAAGAAGCGGTACGCTGCGCCGAAATCATGGCTTGCCAGATGCACAAAATCTGCCAGGGAATGAATCTCCTGTCCGGAAATGTTCATTGTCTTTCCTGCAATCGAGACGTGTACCCGCACGCAGCGTTCCTCCAGATTGCTGCTGACGGTGATGTTTCCACAGATTTCATCGCCTGCTTTTAATCCGCTGGTATCCACGCCGTACTCAATCGTACTCGCCGTTCCCTGGAACTGATTTTTCGCCAGAACGATTCTCTGATGATCTGTGGTCACAATTCCTTTTACTCTTCTCCCGTCTTCCGCTCCGATATTCAGCTCTCCGCGGAAATTCTGCCCCTCGTCCAGCGTCAGGGCCACCTCCGTCTCGGACAGCAGCAGATGGGGAACCTCATATTCAAATCTGCCGTTCAGCAGTTGTTCCAATCTTCTTCTCAATGTTTTTCACCTTATTTTATCTAAATCGTTTTCGTTCTTTTCCACAACGTCTGATTATACCCCAAGACGCACGGGATTGCAACGGAAAGGGGACGCTCCTTTTAATAGTCGAACAGCGAAAACTGGTTGCTTTCGGGCAGATCTCCGAAGACACCGAGGTCCGCCATAAAGTCGATAATCGTCTTGCTGACCTTGGTGCGGTCGCGGAAATCATCTTTCGAGAGGAATTTTCCGTTTCGTGCCGCAAGGACAACGGCGTCGGCCGCCTTGTCGCCCAGGCCCTCGATCGAGTCGAGCGCCGGCATCAGATGTTTGTCATCGTAGACCTGGAAGCGGTGCGCCTGTGCCTTATAGAGGTCCACCGGCACGAAATCGAAGCCGCGGGCGTACATTTCCTGGACAATCTTCATATCCTTGACAGTTGCCTGCTCCTTCTGAGTCAGCGTGTCTTTCCGTTTTTCGTAATCTTTCATATAATATTCCAGCCGGTCGCGTCCCATGCACATGAGCTCGTAGGAGAATGCGGACGCACGAATGGAGAAGTACGCCGCATAGTACGCCAGCGGATAGAAAATTTTATAGTAAGCGATGCGGTACGCCATCATGACGTACGCCGCCGCGTGGGCTTTCGGGAACATGTACTTGATCTTTTTACATGACCAGATGTACCAGTCCGGCACATCGTGGGCCTTCATCTCCTCTTCCCACTCCGGTTTTAAGCCCTTTCCTTTTCGCACACTCTCCATGATCGTAAAGGAAAGCTCACTTTCGAGTCCCTTGTCGATCAGGTAGATCATGATATCGTCCCGGGTACAGATGGCGGTGGAAATCGTCGCCTTGCCCTCCTCGATCAATGTCTGCGCATTGCCGAGCCATACGTCGGTTCCGTGCGACAGACCGGAGATACGGATCAGGTCAGAGAACGACTGCGGCTTCGTGTCCAGAAGCATCTGGATAACGAAATCGGTACCGAACTCCGGCACGCCAAGGCATCCAAGCGGGCAGCCGCCGATGTCCTCCGGCTTGATGCCGAGCGCCTCGGTGCTCTTGAACAGCGACATGACCTCCGGGTTATCGAGCGGAATCGTCTGCGCATCAAGGTGCGTGATATCCTCGAGCATACGGATCATGGTCGGATCATCGTGTCCGAGAATGTCGAGCTTTAAGAGGTTGGCATCAATGGAGTGGTAATCGAAATGGGTCGTAATGATGTCGGTTGTCATATCGTTCGCCGGATGCTGCACCGGGGTGAAGGAGTTGATGTCCTCACCGAACGGCAGAACGATGATACCGCCCGGGTGCTGGCCGGTGGTACGGCGGATGCCGGTGCATCCTTCCACGATCCGGTCGATCTCGCAGTTCCGTTTGTGCTGGCCGCGCTCTTCGTAATAGTTCTTCACGTAACCGAACGCTGTTTTATCCGCCAGCGTACCGATGGTTCCCGCACGGAACGTCTGACCGGCTCCGAAAATAACCTCTGTGTATTTGTGCGCCTTACTCTGGTAATCACCGGAAAAGTTCAGGTCGATATCCGGCTCTTTGTTTCCCTTGAATCCAAGGAACGTCTCGAACGGAATGTCAAATCCGGCTTTTTTCAGCGGCTTGCCGCAGTTCGGGCAGACGGCGTCCGGCATATCGCATCCGGCGCGGCCGACGTACTCTTTGACGCGCGGCGAATCGAACTCGCTGTAATGACACGACTCGCAGTAGTAATGCGGGCTCAACGGGTTTACCTCCGTGATTCCCGCCATCGTCGCAACGAACGAGGAACCGACGGAACCACGCGATCCTACAAGGTATCCGTCCTCGTTCGACTTCCACACCAGTTTCTGTGCGATGATGTACATAACGGCGTATCCGTTGGAAATAATGGAGTTCAGCTCTCGCTCGAGGCGCGCGGAAACGATCTCCGGCAGCTCCTCGCCGTAGATTTCATGCGCGCGGTCGTAGCAGATTCTACGCAGTGTCTTGTCGGAATCTTCGATGACCGGCGGGAATTTTCCGGCACGGATCGGGGAGATTTTCTCGACAAGGTCGGAGATTTTGCGCGGATTGGTGATGACGACCTCCTCCGCTTTCTCACTTCCGAGATATGAAAACTCTTCAAGCATCTCCTCGGTGGTGCGCAGGAACAGCGGTGCCTGCTCATCCGCGTCGTCAAAACCTTTTCCGGTCATGATGATGCGGCGGTAGATCTCGTCCTGCGGATCCATGAAGTGGACGTCGCACGTTGCCACAACAGGCTTATGGAACTGCTCGCCGAGTTTAACAATGCGCCTGTTGATCTCCTTTAAATCCTCCTCGCTCTCTACGGCAGAAACGTCCTCTTTTTTGATCATGAACGCGTTGTTGCCGATCGGCTGGATTTCCAGATAATCGTAGAAGTCCACAAGACGCGCAATCGCCGCATCCGGTTCACCGCGCAGGATTGCCTGGTAGAGTTCGCCCGCCTCGCAGGCAGATCCGATCATCAGACCGTCCTGGTATTTCAGGTAGACGCTCTTTGGCAGCTTCGGCCGGCGATTGTAGTATTTCAGGTGGGATTCCGACACGAGGCGGTACAGATTGACACGTCCCGTCTCGTTCTTTGCCAGAATGATCGCATGGTACGATGGAAGCTTGCGCACAGCCTCCTCCGATACTTTTCCCTGCGCATTCAGGTCATCCAGCGTCAGAATATTGCGCTCCTCCAGCATTTTTACGAATTTCACGAAAATTTCCGCCGTACAGCCGGCATCGTCCACCGCACGGTGATGGTTTTCCAACGATACGCCAACCGCCTTCGCAACGGTATCCAGCTTGAAACGGTTCAGGCCCGGCAGCAGGAAACGCGCCATGGCGACGGTGTCCGCCGTTGTAAATTCCCGCTCGATCCCCTGCAGGACGCAGTTGTGCTCGATAAAGCTCATATCAAACGAAGCATTGTGGGCAACCATAACGGCTCCCTCACTGAACTCCAGGAATTTCGGCAGCACCGTTTCGATGTCCGGCGCGTCAAGAACCATGTTGTCGTTGATGCCGGTCAGGTTCTCAATCCGGAACGGGATCGGGACTTTCGGGTTGACGAAGGTGGAAAACTTATCGACAATCGCTCCGTTTTCCACACGGACGGCACCGATCTCAATGATTTTGTTGACAACCGGGGAAAATCCCGTCGTCTCGATATCGAAAACAACGTAGCTTCCGTGGATGTCCTGTCCTTTGCTGTTGACAACGATATCTTTCAAGTCGTCGACGAGATAAGCCTCCATGCCGTAGATGACCTTGAACGGAGCCGAAACTTTTTTCAGCTCATCTTTTGTCGCATCCGGGTGCTCTGCCTGGTATTTTTTCCGGTAAGCGCCGTCGATCGCCTCGATCGCATGGTTTGCCTCCGGGAAGGACTGCACCACGCCGTGGTCGGTGATCGCGATCGCCGGATGGCCCCACTCGTAGGCACGCTGTACCAGACGGGCAGCATCGGTGACACCGTCCATATCGCTCATCTTTGTATGACAGTGCAGCTCCACACGCTTCACCGGACTCGTATCCTGACGGCCGGTACGGAAATCGGTGATCTTCTTGATGCCCCAGACAGACATAACCGTCAGATCGTGGTCAAATGCATCAACCGTCGTTTTTCCTTTTACTTTAATGAACGCGCCTTTTTTGATCGCATCCTTTAATTCCGGCACTTCCGCGTTCTGGACGAAAATCTTGACGCCGATGGTATCCGTAAAGTCGGTGATCGTGAACATGAAAATCGTACGCTCATTCCGGATCTCGCGCATATCCACACTCTGGACTCTTCCTCGGATGACAACATCACCGATCTCATCGCCGATTTTCAGAATCTCCACGCTCTCATCCTCGAAATCTCTTCCGTACAGCACATCCGGATTGGAGGATTTGCGCGGCTGATTGTCCGCATTCCGGCCGAAACTGCCCTTGCCTTTTTTGAAGGAACCGCGTCCGCCGCCGGAAAAACCTTTTCCCCTTCCGCCGTCTGCTGCTTTTTCTTTTTTCGCCTCGCCGTCCTTGGCTGCTGCGGCTGCTTTTGGCTGTTCGCCTGCTGCTTCCGCCTGCTCTTCCATCCGGTTCTGCTCTTTTTCACCGAGCATCTCACCGTAATGGGTATGCGCCAGAACGTGGCGCACTTCCTCCCGGATGCGGAGCTCGGAATTTCTCATGGCGCGGCTCTCGCCCTCCGGCTTTCTCATCTCGGTTTCCACGATCAGGTCGAAGCCGCACCGCTCACAGAAGATTTTCTCGAGAATGTGGACCAGCTCCTCCTCGCGCTCCTTTGCTACAACAGAATCCACGAGCACCAGGTGCATTTTGTTCGTCTCCGGGAAGGTAATCTCGGCAGTCGAAAACAGATGATTCAGAAAGACACTGTGGTTTTTCAGCTCGAGCAGGATACTCGGACGGTACACCTCCAGAAAGTTTTCCGGCGTATACTGGCGCGACAGATAGAACCGCTCAATAATCTTCACGCGCAGCGGCACGTTGGAAAAGAGCTGCTCCTCGATCTGGCGCTCCAGCTGATAAATATATTTTTTGTGAATCCACTGGTGGCTGACCACATAGATCCGCAGCAGATCTTTTTTCTTATTGATCGATACCCGTGAAACCTCCACGGTATCGAGAAGCTCTGCCATGCCCCCTTCGATTCTCAAATCCGGAAATACTTCCTGAAACTGTTTTTCCATTCCTATTCCTGCTTTCTTTTCTACTTGCCCCAGTGATCCAGCTCGTCCTTTAAGACGGACAGCAGCTCGCTCTCCGGTACTTTTTTCACGATTTCACCTTTTTTAATTAAAATGCCGACGCCTTTTCCGCCTGCAACACCAAGATCCGCCTCTTTTGCCTCGCCCGGTCCGTTGACCACGCAGCCCATGACGGCAACCTTGATATCAAGATCGTAGCCCTGCACCAGTGTTTCCACCTGGTTTGCCAGTCCGATCAGATCAATCTGGGTCCGTCCGCAGGTCGGACACGATACGACCTCAATGCCGCCTTTTCGAAGTCCCAGGGTCTTTAAGATCCGTTTTGCGGATTTGATTTCCTCGAGCGGATCGCCGGTCAGGGAAACACGGATTGTATCTCCGATGCCCTGATATAAAATAATACCGAGCCCCACTGCCGATTTGATGTTGCCGGAATACAGCGTTCCCGCCTCCGTAATGCCGACATGAAGCGGATGATCCGTCTGGTTCGTGATCAGCTCATGCGCTTTTGCACACATCATCACATCAGACGATTTGATGCTGATGACGAGATTGTCATAGCCCATCTCCTCGATGATCCGCACTTTGTCGAGCGCGCTCTCCACCAGGCCCTCTGCCGTTACGCCATTGTATTTTTCCACCAGCTCTTTTTCGAGTGAACCGCTGTTGACGCCGACGCGGATCGGAATCTGGCGTTCTTTTGCTGCATCTACAACCGCCTGGATCCGGTCGCGGCTGCCGATGTTGCCCGGGTTGATGCGGATTTTATCGGCTCCGTTTTCGATCGCGGCAATCGCCAATCGATAGTCAAAATGAATATCTGCTACAAGCGGAATCGAGATCTGTTTTTTGATCTCGGACAGCGCTTTGGCTGCCTCCATGGTCGGGACGGCGCATCGGATAATGTCACATCCGGCTTCCGTGAGCGCCTGGATCTGCTTTACGGTTGCCTCCACATCTTCTGTTTTGGTATTCGTCATGGACTGGATCAGAATCGGATTTCCGCCTCCGATGACCCGGTCGCCGATTTTCACAACTCGTGTATTTGCTCTGCTCATTGTCTTTCCTCCATTTATTTTCTCCGTGATGGCATAAAAATCTTATTTTATTATAAGACAATTTTTTCTCCGGCACAACCGTCTTTTCTCTTGCAATTTTTTCCCAAATTTTCTATAATGCTAGGAGTGATTTTTTTTTATTCAACTGGAAAGGAAGACATACAAACGATGAAAAAGATGATCCTCGTAACCTCGCCGCCGGCGTGCGGAAAGACATACATTTCAAAACAGCTCGCCAAGGAGCTGAAACACGTTGTTTATCTCGACAAGGATACGGTCATTCCGCTGTCGAACCGCGTTTTCAAAGCGGGCGGACAGGAAATCAACCGCAGTTCTGATTTCTTCGAGGAGAATATCCGCGATTATGAATATGAAGTAACGGTCAATTTCGGACTGGAAGCACTCGAGTATGACGATATTGTGCTGATCAACGCACCATTCACACGCGAAGTGCATGATGAGAAGTTCCTGAAAGACTTCTCCAAAAAGCTCGCTGACCATGGGGCAAAGCTTGTTGTGATCTGGGTTGTCACAAAACCGGAGATCTGCCACCAGCGCATGATCGACCGCAACTCCGTGCGCGATACGTGGAAGCTGGAGCACTGGGATGAATATGTGAAAACGATCGACTACTCCATCCCGGAAGCACTGAAGAAAATGAGCAGCTGCCTCGATCTGATGCTGTTCTACAATTCTTCGGATGAAGAATATCAGAAATCCATGGAGATGGTTATCTCCCGTCTCGAAGACGAATAACGACTAAACGAAAAAAGAGAATTTTGCCGGACCTCATTTTTACAGTCTGCAAAATTCTCTTTTTATTTATAGAAACTATTTTCACATCCGATACAAAAGATAATCCGCCGCTGCCGCCCACAGCACCCAGGAAACGCAGAGAACTGCGAACACACTCTTATATCCGAGCACGGCAAAGTGGACGCGCCATTTTTCCTTCTGCGTGAATTTCTCCGGGTTTTTGCCTTTTACCATCAGCATTCCGGCGATCACGAACATGCCGAGGGCCGCGATCAGCAGCAGGCCGTCTTTCGCCGCCTCAAGGGCAGCGCGGAACGTGAATCCCCCAAAGAGGAATCCTCCCAGCAGCAGCACAGCTGCCGCAGCGCCGCCGGAGAGCAGGCCGATTGTAAATGCTTTGCCGAGATCACGGCAGATGTTCTTTATCTTTTCCATGTTTTATAATTCCTTATTTTCTTCTAACGCATCGCAGAAATGACATGCCACAAAGTGATTGTTGCCCACGTCTTTTAATTCCGGCATCTGCTGGCGGCAGATGTCTTTTGCGTACTTACATCTTCCCTGGAATTTACAGCCCGGCTTCGTGTTGATCGGGCTCGGCACCTCGCCTTCGAGGCGGATTTTTTTGCGGTCGCGCTCTGCCTCTACTTTCGGGTCCGGAATCGGAATCGCGGAGAGCAGTGCCTGTGTGTACGGGTGGCGCGGGTTGGCGTACAGCTCCTCGGATGTCGTCAGCTCGACGAGCGTTCCCAGATACAGAACCGCCACACGGTCGGAAATATGTTTGACCATCGACAGATCATGGGCAACGAAAAGATAGGTCAGTCCCATCTTTTTCTGCAGATCCACAAGAAGATTGACGATCTGTGCCTGGATCGAAACATCGAGTGCGGAGATCGGCTCATCGAGAACGATGAACTCCGGCTGCACGGCAAGCGCACGCGCAATACCGATTCGCTGGCGCTGTCCGCCGGAAAACTCGTGCACAAAACGGTTCGCATGCTCGCGGTTCAGTCCGACCAGTTCCAGATATTTGTAGATCATCTCCTGGCGCTCTTTTTTATTCTTCGCCAGATGATGGATATCGATTCCCTCGCCGATGATATCGGCAACTGTCATACGCGGGTCAAGCGATCCATACGGATCCTGAAAGACCATCTGTACCTGTTTTTTGAAGGCAAACCGCTCTTTTCCGTTTAACGCATGGACATCGGTTCCCTTGTAGAGCACCTGTCCGTCGGTCTTGTCATACAGGCCGATGCAGGTACGGCCGCACGTTGTCTTTCCACATCCGGACTCGCCAACCATTCCAAGTGTCTCACCCTTGTAAATTTCGAAGGAGACATCATCCACGGCCTTTAAGGTCGCATGGTTTCCGACCTGAAAATATTTTTTCAGATGGGAAACGGAAAAAAGCACTTCTTTTTCGTTATTTTCCATTACAATTCTCCTCCTTCCAGATTTGGCATTTCTACTTTTGGTGCCATCGGGTGATGGAGCCAGCAGGCAGCTTTATGCTCGCCGCCGAATTCCGTTGCCTCCGGCATCTCTTCCTTACAGATCGGCATACAATAGCTGCACCGCGTGCAGAACGGACATCCGACCGGCGGGTTTAAAAGATCCGGCGGAGTTCCCGGAATTGTCGCGAGTTCCTGCTTGTTTTTCAAATCCAGACGCGGTACGGAACGGATCAGCGCCCAGGTATACGGGTGACGCGGACGATAGAAAATATCCTCACACGTTCCGCTTTCCACGATAATACCGGAATACATGACAGCAATCTTCTGTGCGATATTCGCCACAACACCAAGATCATGTGTGATCATGATAACGGACGTCTGGTTTTTCTTCTGCAGATTCTTGATAATATCGAGAATCTGTCCCTGAATTGTCACATCGAGTGCGGTCGTCGGCTCGTCACAGATCAGAATTTTCGGATCACAGGCAAATGCAATCGCGATCATAACACGCTGACGCATACCGCCGGAAAATTCGTGCGGATACTGTCTGACACGTTTTTCCGGCTCCGGGATGCCGACCATGCGCAGCATCTCGACAGCCTCCTTTGCCGCTTCCTGTTTTGTCATGTTTTTGTGGCCCATCAGATTTTCCATAATCTGTTTTCCGACACGCATCGTCGGATTTAAGGAAGCCAGCGCATCCTGGAAAATGATTGCACACTCGCCGCCTTTGTAATGCTGCCACTGTTTTTTGTTGTATTTCAGAATATTCTCTCCATTGTAGAGAATTTCACTGTTCTCTTTCATCTCACCCTGCGGCGCCTTGATGAGGCCCATGATGGATTTCGCCGTTACAGATTTTCCGCAGCCGGATTCGCCCACAATTGCGAGCGCCTGACCTTTCTCGAGAGAAAACTGTACACCGCGGACTGCCTTTACTTCACCGGCATAGGTGTGATAAGAGACTCTTAAGTTTTTTACTTCCAGAATCGGATTGTTTTGTTCGTTCATATCGTTATCTCCCACTTATTACTGGCGAAGTCTCGGATCCAGGGCATCGCGCAGGCCGTCTCCCAGAAGGTTGAATGCCATAACGATGATACAGAGCACGAGACATGGGAACAGAAGCTGTGACGGATAGAAATCCATGTTCTGCTGTCCCATCGAAATCAGGACACCAAGGCTGATCGACGGTGCCTTGAGGCCGATGCCGAGGAAGCTAAGACCTGCCTCCGTAAAAATAAACATCGGGATTGCCGTCGCCGTATCCAGAATCAGGATACCCAGCATATTCGGTACATAGTGTTTTAAGATGATGCGGAGCGGTTTTGCACCGAGCACCTCCGCCGCGTAAACGTATTCCGTCTCACGGAGCTGTTTGATCATACCGCGCACCTGACGTGCCGTGTTACACCATGCGGTGACACTAAGCGCGACCAGAAGTGCAAACAGGTTATTTCCAAGAATCATCATGATCAGAATCGTAAGAAGCAGAGACGGAATCGAGTTGATAACCTCGATGATCCGCATCAGAACCTCATCGACCCAGCCGCCGAAATGTGCCATCAGCGCGCCATATACCGTTCCGATGATGAGTTTGATTGCCGTTGCAACGATCGCGATGATCAGTGATGCCCGCGCGCCGACCCAGACTCTTGAGAAGAGGTCACGTCCCAGGTTGTCGGTTCCAAACCAGTATTTTGACGATACGCCCTGGTTTTTCTCGGCGATATTCATGGATACATAATCATATCCTTTGATATGCGGTCCGATGATGACCATGACAAGCAGAATGCCGAGCACAACAAGAGATCCCATTGCGATCGGATTTTTGCGGAGCCGTCTCCAGGCGTCCTGCCAGTAGGAAATGGTCGGGCGGTCAATCCGGTTCGCATCTTCCTCGGTGTATCCTATTACTTTAAATTTTTCCGGTGTTAATGCTGCCATAATATCCTCCTTATCTGCTCTTTCCTGTCAGACTGATTCTCGGGTCAACGACCACGTACAGCAGGTCCGTGATAAAGAGAACACCGATGTAAAGTGCTGCGATAATAACCGTCTCTCCCATGATAATGGAAAGATCCTGGTTATTGACCGCCGTCACATAATACTGTCCGATTCCCGGGATGGAAAAGATGCTCTCGATGAAGAAGGAGCCTGTGATACACATGGCAACCGACATCGGAAGCTGTGTGATAACCGGGATAAACGAGTTCCGAAGGATATGGCGGTGGATAATCTGTCCGCGGCTTAAGCCCTTCGATTCAGCAGTCAGCACGTAATCCTGATTGATCACATCGAGCATCGATGTTTTCAGCAGACGCGCATACGTTGCGATATAAGAAAAGCATCCTGTCAGGGTCGGAAGAATCGTGTATTCCCATCCGCCGAACCACAGATCCTTTCCCGCAGGCCAGCCGATCGTCGGCAGAACCTTCAGGTTACCTGCGAAAATTTTCTGAAGCATCAGACCAAAGATCAGGTTCGGAATGGAAATCAAGAGGACCGACAGGGCGATCACCATATAGTCCCAGAAGCTTCCCCTCCTCATTGCCGCAAGAATTCCAAGCAGCAGACCGATCGTGATACCGACCAGCACCTGCTGGATACCAAGGCGGGCGGATACCGGAAGACGGTCATGAATCAGCTTCTGTACCGTCTGTCCCGCATAAACAACAGATTCCCCGAACTCTCCCTTGCAGATTCCCTTCATTGTGATCACATAGCGCTCCATCATCGGCTTGTCGAGGCCGTAGCGCTTATAGAGGTTTTCCTTTACGGTCGGCGAGAGCTTGCTCGCACGCTCCGTCAGCGGATCTCCCGGAACCGCTTCCAGAAGGAAAAACGTGGCCGTTGCAATCAGAAACAGTGTGATCAGCATTTCCGCGAAACGGCGCAGTAAATATTTTGGCATAAAAATCCTCTCCCTGTCCGGTCTTTTCCGACCGGAATTTTATTATGATAGCGAAAGAAGAGCCTATTGTTTCATAAGCCCTTCTTCCCTCATTTCTTCTGTTTTGCTGCTTTTTTTATTTCTCTACAGTTGCTCTGTAAAGCTCCTGGCTTGCGCCGAAGGAGGATGTGTAGAAATCTTTTACCCAGTTCTGATAATAGTAATGTTTATCAGAGTAGTACAGCGGTGCAACACCACAATCCTGTGCAACCAGCAGATCTTCCAGCTTCTGGTAAATCTCAAGGCGTTTTGCGTTGTCGTTCTCTCCGGTCAGAGAATCGATCAGGCTGTCGTACTCGCTGTTGCTATAGAGGCCGTAGGAATCATAAACGCCTGTCTTCATGACGTTCAGGAAATCCAGCGGATCGTTGTAATCGCTGAACCATCCGCCTACGAAGATATCGTAGTTCTTGTTATCGCGCTCATTTGCAAACATCTGGTAATCACCAACGGTGTTCAGCTCTACCTTTACGCCCAGATTCTGGGAAATGGACTGCTGCAGGTACTCTCTCTCGAGCTGATTCTCGGTAGCAGAACCCTGGGACAGCAGTGTAATGGTGATGTCTTCCGGTTTGTCGGTGATACCAAGCTCATCAAGGCCTTTCTGGAACAGTGCTTTTAACTTGTCTGCATCTCCTGCATACTGCTCATATTCCTCTTTCATGGTCTCCGACGCCTGCTTGCGGTAGGAAGTTCCGTCGAGCGTGATCGCCGGGGAAACGAAGCCGTAAGCTGCGGTGTATCTTCCGTAAACAGCTGATACCATCTCCTCACGGTTGATGGAGTAGGAAATTGCCTTGCGGATGTTTACGTTTTTCATCAGACCGGATTTTCCGCCCTCAGACTGCTCGTAGCACAAAACCATAGTTCCCGGGTACTCGGTGGTCATGGTCTGCATATTGCCTGCTTCTACTTCTTTGTCATATTTTGCAATATAATCGCCTGCTGCATCGAAAACGTCCAGCTGTCCGTTATCGAACATGGTTGCTGCTGTTGCGTTCTCTGCTACACAGTACCAGTTTACCTGATTCAGTTTTACGTTGTCCTTATCCCAGTACTGGTCATTCTTCACCCATGTCATGGAGTTATCTTCTACCAGGTTTGTCATGGCAAACGGTCCGTTGTAGACACATTTTGTCCAGTCTTTTCCCCACTGGTCTCCGGCTGCCTCTGCGACATCCTGACGGGTCGGGTAAAGCGGAGTTGCTACCAGCTTGGACTGGAAGGTCGGATCCGCTACCTTTAAGGTAACCTCGAAGGTGTAATCGTCAACTGCTTTGATTCCGATATCATCGGCAGAACCCTGTCCGTTATAATACTCCTCTGCTCCTACTACGTTAAACAGGAAGAAAGAATAGGAATAGCCGTATTCCGGATTTAACAGACGTTTCCATCCGTACTCATAATCTGCTGCGGTAACCGGCTGTCCGTCGGACCATTTTGCATCCTTTCTCAGATGGAAGGTATAAACCAGTCCGTCGTCGGATACGTCCATGGATTCTGCACCGGCGTACTCGAAACGGTCTCCGTTCTCATCTGCTACGTCACGCATCAGGCCTTCGTAGCACTCTGCCATCATCCAGCGCCATCCCATATCCTGTACATCGAAGTTGTTTCCAAAGGATACCGCGCGAAGATTGATCTGTCCGTCCACTTCACCTGCAGTCTCCGGTGCTGCAGAATCCGCTGCTCCAGTACTGGTCGATGCCGCTGTAGCATTGTCAGCAGTTGCTACCTGTGTCTCTCCGCTGCTTCCGCATCCGGCCAGAAGACCGGCTGCCATGCATCCTGCCAAAAGCAGAGAAACGACTTTGTTTCTTTTTCTCATTGATGTTCCTCCTTTGTTTTCCGCAGACCCTCCCCGGCTGATCCGGCTATGTCTGCACACGGGCCATTGTTTTTCATATAATTATCCTGAATTTTTTCTCTTATTCGGACAATAGCACGAAATAATACCTTGTTTTTTCACTTTTTTCACGTGATTTTAGCCCAACTTTTATCAGAATATCGAAAAATATCTTTTTTGTCAATCTTTTTTCCTACACATTTTGTATTTTTTAAGTGCGCAGCAATTCGGTATCAAAAGGAAAAGAAGGAGGCTGCCGTCGCACACAGCATTCTCCTTCTTCTTTTTCTTGCTTTTTCTTGCTTTTTCTTGCTTTTTCTTTCTTTTTCTTGCTTTTTCTTGCTTCTTCTTTTTCTTTGCTTTTTCTCTTTTATTCCGCTTTTGCATCCATCTGCCGCAGGCTGTGGATCAGCTCCTCACAGATCTCCAGCTCGCTCTTTCCGTCCGTCTCGATGATAATGTCGGCTGCGGCCTCATATTTCTCACGGCGCTTGCTCATCAGATCTGCGATAAACGGAACGGTTTTGTTGTTCTCGATCAGCGGTCTGTCGTGGCTGTCTTTGACACGGTCTAAAATCGTCTCCGGCTTTGCAGTCAGAAGAACAACGCGGCCGTTCTTTTTCATCTCCGCAACGTTGCACTCACGCATCGGAGTTCCGCCGCCGCACGAAATGACAACGTTTGTTCTCGACTGCATTTCAATCAGAAGATTCGTCTCGCAGTCACGGAAATACTGTTCGCCGTAAGTCTCAAAAATATCGGAGATGCTCATACCGGCACGCTCTGCGATGATCTGATCCATCTCGATGATATCCATGGCAAACACGGTTTTGAGATAATCGGAAATGGTGCTCTTTCCGGCTCCCATGAAGCCAATCAGTACAATATTATAATTGAACAGCTTTCTTGCCTGAATCTTTTTACTGTTTCTTGTGATGCTCTCGAAAACATCCGCCACTTCGTTTTTATGGCGTTTTTCCTGCATCCGGCGTTCCAGCCATTCCTTCTGTTTTGCTTCCTGCTCCGGCTGGAGAATCGGCACGTTATTTGCTTCTTTATATACCATAATGTCCTCGACAATACGGTTTCTCATAAGCAGCGCATCCAGAATAATCTCATCGCACTGTCCAAGGCTCTCTCGTAATACTTCCAACTGATTCATGATATTTATCCTTTCCAGACTTGTGTGTACTTGTTCGCACAGCCCTCTTCCGGTATTTTTGTCGTATTTTTTGACATTTTCTGTTATTATAGCAGTTGTCCTCCGGAATCACAACAAAAATTTGCACAAAGGTGCGAAAAGCCCATGGAATCTTTTCAGAAATCCATGGGTTTTGGTATATTTTTATTTAAGATCGTCTTTCGAATCCGCATGATACCTGTTCTCCCAGGCATCTTCTGTGGATAACTTCTCATCAGAGTTCAGAAAACTCAGCTCTGCCCCCCCCCGATTTCAGATTTTTTTTCAGCTTTTCAATCTGAATCGAAGTCTGTTTTTCTTCGGATATGGTGTTCAGCTCCTCGCAGATGGCATCTTTGATATCGAGCAGACACTCGAGCATCAGCGGGCTGAAGGCACCGCACTCGCCGTTCAGGATCATCTCGATGGCTTTCTCGTGCGTGTATGCCGATTTGTAGACACGCTCGCTTGTCAGCGCATCGTAAACATCGGCAATTGATACAACCTGGGCTGCAATCGGGATCTCCTCACCTTTTAAGCCGTCCGGGTAACCCTTTCCGTCGTACCGCTCATGATGCCAGCGACAGATCTGGTACGCAATCTGTACCAGCTTCTCGTCCTGATACAGTTCCAGGCTCTTCAGCATGGACGCTCCGATCAGGGTATGTTTCTTCATCTCCTCGAACTCTTCTTTCGTCAGCCTTCCCGGCTTATTTAAAATGTTCTCGTCAATGCCCATCTTTCCGATATCGTGCAGCGCGGATGCCGTTGTGATCATCAGCTGATCGGACCAGCTTAAGTGGTAGCGGTCTGTCTTCTGTACCAGACGCTCGAGGAGCATACTGGTCAGAACGTTGATGTGGTGGACATGAAGTCCGCTCTCGCCATTCCGGAATTCCATGATATGGCTCAGGATACTGATCATCATCTGATTGTTTTTCTCTTTTTCGTAAATCTGCTCGGTGACGAGCGTCACGAGACGGCGCTGTTTTGCATATAATTTGATCGTGTTGAAGACACGCTGGTAAACAACTTTTGCATCAAACGGACGACTGATATAATCGGATACACCCTGCTCATACGCACGGCGCACAAATGCGGTGGAATCCTCGCTCGATATCATGATGACCGGAACCTCTTCGATCCAGTGGTTGCGGTTCATGTAGTCAAGCACTCCGAAACCGTCCATGCCCGGCATGACGATATCCAGAAGGATCAGCGCAAGGCCTGTTCCGTATTCTTCCAGCAGACGCAGGCACTCTTCGCCGGTGGAAGCCTCGATGATATCGTATTCATCCTGCAGAATCTCCGAGAGGATGATACGGTTCATCTCGGAATCATCCACGATCAGGATGCGCTGTTTTTCTCTGCGGTTTTCCTGACGGACAACATCGTCCTGACAACCCAGGATCTGGTCTTTCTCGGTGACAACCATGTTTTTCCGTTGTTTTGCAAGATACATCAGCTGGTCGGCACGCATCGCAGCTTCGCCGATCGTCTCATCTCTTGTCAGAACACCTCCTACGCTGACGGAAAGACGCATCTTCGAGTAGCCCGGCACCTGTGCCTCATGGATCTGTGACTGAATCTGTTTTAATTTCTGTACAAAGTTTTCCTCATCCATCTCCGGCAGAACCAGCAGAAATTCGTCTCCTCCTAAGCGGATCAGACGGTCGGTACGTCGGGTGCAGCGGTTGACGGTCTTTACAATGGTGTCAAGCGCCATATCTCCGGCATTGTGGCCGTATGTATCGTTGTATAATTTGAAATCATCGAGATCGATCATGGCTACGCCGCAGCAAAAGCTGGCGTCCCGGATCTGGTCTTCGAAGTAGCGGCGGTTGAATACTCCGGTCAGCGCGTCACGATACAGCTCTTCGCTGTAGCTGTTCAGCTTGCTTACCAGATTCTGGCGTCCTTCGGAGTCCATCAGTGTTTCATCGTCGAGACGGTTGATCATCTCGATCACGCATGGTTCTCCTTCGATCTCCACGTATCTTGCAATGACCTGATACACATTCGACGCAATGCATTCCAGTTTTGATTTCTGCGATTTCTCCCGCAGGGCTTTTTCGGAAATACAGTTAAGGCACGGCATCGCTTTGTTCCATACTGCGTAGCATTCACACAGCTTGCCATTCTCTTCATCGATAATAAAATCTCCGATCTCATCCGGACGGAGAACCCGCACATACATGAAAATATTCTTCAGATGTTCCACCAGACGTTCTGCCTGTTTCTGTGTCATCTGAACATCCTTAGAAGGCTCTTTCTTATTTATTTTTTCACATTCCGGCAATTCGGTCTGATTCATCTGTTTCCCTCTCTTCTCCCCGGTACACACAAAACTTCATTACCCCTTTGTGTGCTTCCGCGTTTTGCTACATTTTTCCATTTTAATTACAGTTATACATAATAGTGTAACGATTGTTTCCCGTTTCGTCAAGAAAAAAGTGTACAAAAACCGTCCTGTAATGGAAATTTATTCAAAAAAACCGACCGGTTTTACGCGGTCGGTTTTTTCTTCTTATCATAGAAGACACGGCTGTATAACTGCGGATAGATGTTGCTGCAGGAGAGCGCCGGTCCTTCAATATAGCGGTAATGATCGAAATCGTAAACACCGTAATCCGGCTCGGAGTTATCCAGCCAGAAAGCATTGATGCCGTAATCGTAGTAGTTCTTCTTGCATACGTCCCAGACATATTTTCTTGTCTCCGGATTGAACACGTCGATCTCAACGCAGTCACCCTGGAAATCGTATGTCTGCTTTTTCGCGCAGACTGTCCCTGTATGTTTTTCATTTTATTATTTTTTTTGTCTGTTTCTTGAAGTTTTTATCCGATTTCTAACACTATTTTGATCTTTTTACCAAATTTGCGGAATGGGTTTTATTTTTAACTGCACAAATTCCATTTCTTATGATAGAATATTTACGAAAAAATAAAGTATCTGATTCACTATACTTTGATTCACAATAAAATGAGGGAGTAATCCATGATTCAAACGAAAGATTCGAACTTAACCTTCCGCCCGCTGACCATCGACGACGCAGAGCAGTACAATGCACTTCTGCGCTACGCCTTTCAGGTTACAGAGCAGGAGCTTTCCGAAAGCGGATGGAAAGACGATGAAATCAAGCAGTCCAAATTCCCGGTTCTCGTCCGTGCCGATGTGCTCGGCTGTTTCTGCGAGGAGGATCTGGTATCACAGTTCGCGGTTTATCCGCTGGACATGAATATCTACGGTGTCCGCTATCCCGTCGGTTTTGTCACCAGCGTCTGCACCTATCCGGAATACACCGGCCAGGGCATCATGAAAAAGCTGATGATCCGGAGTCTCACGCGCATGCGGGAAAACCACCGTTCCTTTGCGCTTCTCTATCCCTACTCTATTCCGCTCTACCGGAATCTCGGATGGGAAATCATTTCTAATAAGATGACGTACACCATCAAGGACACGCAGGTGCCGCGGAAACTCAAAGCCCCTGGCTATGTGCGCCGCGTGGCATGGGATGACAAGGATTTCAAGGAACTACATACCAAATTTGCTTCGAAGACGCACGGCTGCCTCTACCGCAACAATCTGGCGTGGGAAGAATATTTCCGCTGGGATGAGGATGATACCGTCGTTGCGATCTACTATTCCGCTGATGATGTGCCGTACGGCTACATGGTCTATCTGATCAGCTCCGATATCATGCATATCAAAGAGATGATCTATCTGAACCGCGAAGCACAGCTGGGACTCTGGGAGTATATTCATGCGCACGATTCCATGATCGATGAGGTCAAAGGAAATAACTACTACAGTGAACCCATCGCGTTCGAGCTTGAGGACAGCGATATCAAAGAAACGATTCGCCCGTACTCGATGGGGCGTATCATCGATGTCGTGCAGTTTATGGAACATTACGCCTGCGACCCGGACGAGCCGGATGTGTGTATCCGTTTTGAGATCGAGGATGAGCTGCTTCCGTGGAACAATGACAGCTTCACATTCTTCTTTGAAAAAGGACACTGTGTGCCGACCGACCGCGATCCGGACCATGTGATGAAAATGACGATCGCATCGCTCACGACACTGCTGCTCGGCTACAAGACGGCTTCCAAGCTGTATGAGATGGCGCGCATCGAAACGACGCCGCAGACTGTGGAATGCCTGGATGACCTGCTCTTCCACCATATTCCATATGTTTCGGACTATATTTAATTTATTTTACGCATTGCAAAAGAGGGACTCCCGTGAAAGGAATCCCTCTTTTTCTATGTAACATTTTTTAGTTTTCTTCCAGTTTGATTTTCTCCTGCAGCACAACGCAGCCTGCCATATCGCCGATGACGTTGACGCATGTGGCACCCATGTCACACAGTGTATTGATACTGATGTAAACGCCCATGACGCCGGCCGGAAGACCTGCCATCGTGGCGAGTGCTGCGAACGATGCGATCGCACCGCCCGGGATACCCGGTGTTCCGACAGAAAGCAGGACGTTGGCAAGCAGAATGATCACCATCATCGAAATGCTGACGCTGATGCCGCAGGCATTTGCGAAGAACATGATCATAAACGACATCAGGATCGATACCGCATCCATGTTGACGGTGGCACCGAGCGGGATTGCGATACTGCTGATCTGGTTCGAAACGCCGAGTTCTTTCTCGACACAGCGCTTGCTGATTGGGATCGTCGCGGAACTGGAACATGTTCCGAATGCATTCAGGGCTGCCGGCATGATCGCCTTAAAGAACTTGACCGGACTCGTCTTTCCGATGAGTTTTACAGCGCCGCCGTAGACGACAATCGCAAATCCATAGAATGCCACATACAGAATGATGAGCTGGGTTGCCAGGGAAACGATGGTTTTGGTTCCGTTTGCCTCGACAACCGGCACGATCGTACAGAAGACACCGATCGGGGTGAAGTACATAACGGTGCTGATGACTTTTAAACAGACCTCATTCAGGGAGTCGATCACGTTTAAGAGCGGCTGTCCCTTCTCTCCGACCGCAATCAGCGTAAAGCCGACAACGACAGCGAACACGAGTACCTGGAGCATGTTGCCCTCCGCAAACGCCTTCACCGGATTGGACGGAATCAGGTTTTTGATCGTGTCGAGGATGCTGGTCATCTCGGTCGCCTGGATATCAGAAGTTGCCATCTCAAAATGGACTCCCTTTCCGAGGCGGATCAGTCTTGGAATGATAATGCCGACTGCACTTGCAATCGCGGTGGTGCACAGGAAGAAAATCATCGAGTAGCCGGTGATCTTACCTGTCGTTTTTGCATTTCCGATGCTGCAGATGCCCATGACAATTGAGCAGAATACCATCGGGAAAATCATCATATTCAAGGCGTTCATGTAGATGCCGCCGATGACGCCGGTTACGGTCAGAATCGGCGTAAAGCGGTCCGCCAGAAGAAGTCCGGTTAAGATACCGAGAAGCAGTCCGGTAAAGATCGCACCTGTAATATGCTTCTGATACCATGCATAAAACTTTTTCATATGTTCTCTCTTCTCTCCTTTTTCACAGAGTAAGAGGCAGGTGTCCCTGTATCTTCTACCTGCCTCTTCGCATACGGCCATCTTATCACACAACCGCGGATAATTCCACCTAAAAATGGATTTATCCGCGGTTTTTCTGGCTTTTTGTCTTTTTTCTCTTTTTTATACGGCTGCTGCCCGGCTGTGGACTTTCTTCCGCACAATCAGATAGCAGATCACCTGCAGGATAATCGTGATGATCCACGATCCCGGATACGAAATGAACAGCACATACAGCGAGCGGTGCCGCGGGAAAATGCCGAAGATCCACACGATTCGCGTTCCGACCGTTCCGATGACGGACAGAATCATCGGCACCGCCGAGCATCCCATACCGCGCAGGGCTCCCGGGAAGAGGTCCATGATGCCGCAGAGGAAATACGGAACCGTCGTGATCGACAGAATTTCCATACCGCAGCGGATAACCTCCGGGTCCCCGGTGTAAATCTGCAGGATTTCCGTACCGAACAGATACGCGCCGCCACCCATCACCAGTGCGATGCCGCTGGAGAGAATCAGGCAGTCGATCAGCACCTTATCCATTCGTTTGTATTTTCCGACACCGTAGTTCTGGCTTGTGAAGCTCATGCACGCCTGGGTGACGGAGTTGACTGAGGTGTATAAAAATCCCAGCACATTGTTGGCCGCCGTGTAGCCTGCCATTGCAATCGAACCGAAGGAATTGACGGATGACTGCAGCAGCACGTTCGAGAAGTTGATAACGGTACTCTGAATACCCGCCGGGATGCCGACCTGGAAAATCGGGATGATGTAATCCTTTTTCATGCACAGCTTCGAGAACCGGAGCTGATAACTTCCCTCGCTCTTATAGAGGCACCGCAGAACCAGCACGCAGGAGATCGCCTGCGAAACCACCGTTGCAATCGCCACACCTGCCACGCCGAGACTGAACACGATCACGAGAAACATATTCAGACCAGCGTTGATCACACCCGATACAATCAGGAAATACAGCGGCCGCTTCGTGTCGCCAACGGCACGCAGAATCGCCGCACCGTAGTTGTACAGCATGAAAAACGGCATTCCCATAAAGTAAATTCTCATATACAATGCCGACTGATCAATGACATCCGCCGGTGTATCCATCAGCTCCAGCGCGCCTTTTGCAAAAAATACGCCCACAAACGCCATCACAACGCCGCTGATCAGCGCCAGCATGATCGATGTATGTACCGTTTCCGACATCTCCCGGTCGCGCCCCGCTGCATAATACCGCGCCGCAAGCACATTCGCACCGAGCGAGATTCCCATAAACAGGTTGATGAACACGTTGATGAGTGCCGTTGTCGATCCGACAGCCGCAAGCGCCTGGCTTCCGCTGAACCGTCCGACGACGATGATATCCACCGCGTTGAACATCAGCTGCAGAATGCCGGACACCATCAGCGGCAGCGAAAAGGAAATCAGCTTGTCCATAATCGTGCCGTTGCACATGTCGATTTCATATTTGTTCTTTTTCAAAAATACTCCTCCTTCTTTTGTAGCAGATATGCAGTCTTACACTGCAGACATATACAGAAATGATACCACTTTTTTCCGGTTCTGCACAGAGACTTTCCATAATTTATTGACTTCTGTAAAGTCCACAGGTAAAATAAATACAATTACAGTTTTTCTGTATATAAATCAAGGACAGGAGAGAACCTATGAAAAAAATATGGATTACAGGTGCCGAAGGCCACATCGGTACTGCCCTTCTGGAACTGCTGGAGGGTGTGGAATATCAGCTTCTTCCGACGGATATTCACGAGGTTGATATTACCAAAATCGATGAAGTCACACAGTTCGTTTATGTCAATCGTCCCGACGTTATCATCAACTGCGCCGGTATGACCGACGTTGCCGAGTGTGAAAAAAACATCGACGAAGCCTATCGTGTCAATGCCATCGGTGTGCGCAACGTAGCGCTTGCCGCCAATGATATCGACGCAAAGGTTATTCAGATCTCAACGGATGACGTTTTCGACAAGGAATCCCGCATCCCGTACAACGAGTTTGATACCGTGCATCCGCGTACGATCTACGGAAAATCAAAAGAGGCCGGAGAGAAAATCCTGACACAGCTTTTGAACCGCTTTGTCATCATCCGAAGCTCCTGGATTTACGGGATCGGCCGCGATTTTGTGGACGAAGTACTCCGCAATGCGGCAAAGGGCGGCACGATGGAGGTTCCAAACAACCAGTATGCGGCTCCGACCAGTGCTTTTGAGCTTGCGCGCGTGATCTGCCACTTTATCGACAGCGAGGAGTATGGTCTGTACCACGTTGTCTGCCCCGGAAGCTGCAGCCGCTATGAGTTTGCAAGAACCATCCTCGAGTATACCGGAAAAACCGGTGACCTTGATCTCTACCCGGTTGTCGCACGCGATGATGTCCGCCCGACCTATTCTGTTCTGGACAACATGATGCTCCGCCTGACCGGTATTCCTGAGCCTCTCGACTGGAAAACGGCACTGAAAGAATATCTCGAAGAAACCGGAGGAATCGAATAATGGTCCGAAACAGAAAAGAAACAACGGAAAAGTCAAAAAAGAAGCCCGGGCTTTCCACCCAGATTTTTATTGCCCTGCTGGCCGGTGCGCTGCTCGGCGTGGTGATTCACTATTGGATCCCGTCCAGCTATATCAAGGACACCGTCATCGTAGAAGGTGTGCTGTATGTCATCGGACAGGGCTTTATCCGCCTGATGCAGATGCTTGTCGTACCGCTTGTCTTCTGCTCCCTCGTCTGCGGAAGTATGTCCATCGGAGACAGCAAAACCCTCGGAAAGGTCGGCGTAAAAACGATCGGCTTTTACCTTGTTACCACAGCACTTGCCGTCTGCATCGCACTTGGAACCGCCCTGCTCATTCACCCGGGTCTCGGACTTAACATGAGTGCGGTTCAGAAAGCCGACCTGTCCTCGACAGCAGCAGATTCCAGCGTCAGCCTGGTGGATACACTGCTCAACATCATCCCGAAGAACCCGATTGGTTCCATGGCAAACGGCGATATGCTTCCCATCATCGTATTCGCCCTGTTTGTCGGCGTAATGCTGGCAAAGCTCGGAAACCGCGCTTCGGTCGTTTCCAACTTTATCAGCCAGTTTAACGATGTCATGATGGAAATGACCATGACAGTCATGAAGGTGGCCCCGGTCGGCGTTTTCTGTCTGATTGCACGTACCTTTGCAACGGTCGGCTTTTCTGCGTTCGCACCGATGCTGAAATACATGGGAAATGTAACACTGGCGCTGGCACTGCAGTGCTTCGTCATTTATCAGGTTCTTCTGTTCGTATTCACACGGCTGAATCCGATTAAATTCGTGAAGAAATTCCTTCCGGTTATGGGATTTGCATTTTCCACCGCAACCTCCAACGCAACAATCCCGATGTCGATTGATACCCTGAACAAAAAAATGGGTGTCTCGAAACAGATCTCTTCATTCACCATTCCGCTCGGCGCAACCATCAACATGGATGGTACCTCCATTATGCAGGGTGTCGCTGTCATCTTCATCGCAGAGGCGTACGGTATTCATCTGACCCCGGCAAACCTCGCAACGGTTGTTGTTACCGCAACACTGGCTTCCATCGGTACCGCTGGTATCCCAAGCGTCGGACTTGTTACCCTGGCTATGGTACTGAATTCCGTCGGACTGCCAACGGAGGGTATCGCTCTTATCATGGGTATCGACCGTATTCTCGATATGCTGCGCACCGCAGTCAACATCACAGGCGATGCTGTCTGCACAACGATTGTCAGCCATCAGGAAAAGGCACTCAACCGCGAAGTATTCAATCGCGATTAACCGCAATGAACTGCTTGCGCGCTTACGGTCAAACGCTTACGAAAAGCCTTTTTCAGGCATGCCCTACGGCAAGAAAAAATCCTGTAAATTGAAAAAACGCGTTCCCGTTTTCGGAAATCCCTGTGGTTTCCGGCGGGAACGCGTTTTTCTTATCTTATTTTTCTGTTACAGTTCAAATGCCTGGCGGATGCTGTCGTAATGCAGGAATTTACCTTCTGCGGCGTACTCTTTGATTTCGTCCGGCGTAGCAAAACGGTAGCCGTCTGTTTCTTCCTCCTGAAGATGGAGATCTTCGTCTTTGACATCCATCACGAAGCGATAGACATCGACAAAGTAATTGTCTCTCTCATCCGGGTTGATGCGCCGGTAGGTAAAGAGATAACCGCCGTCAGCCTTGCTCACATCGAGTCCGGTTTCCTCTCTGACCTCACGGCGCACGGCCTCCCAGGAGCTCTCTCCTGCCTGTGCCGCGCCGCCGGAAACCTCCCACCAGCCCGGTGCCCAGGCTTTCGTCATGACACGTTTTGTGATAAGAAAGGTCCCATCCGGTCTTGCAATTACGCCGAGTACGGTCAGGTGAAACTCGCCCGGCTTCATATGCCAGTCATTCCGTTTCATCGTGCGGCCGGTCGGCTGTTTGTTTTCATCATAGATATCCCAGAGTTCCATATCGTGTTTTCTCCTGTCGAACTTCTTCCGAGCCCCATCTCGATTTTTCTTCCCTTTCGCATGGTTCTGAATCATTACAGATACTGTTTAATCTCTTCCATCACATTTTCCAGCGGAATCTGTGTTTTCAGAGTCTTATCGCGGGATGCAACCTCGACAACGCCCTGTTTCATGTTTTTCGGGCTTACGATGATGCGCAGCGGAATGCCGAGCAGGTCGGCATCGGCAAACATTACGCCGGCTCTGACGCTTCTGTCGTCGTAGATCACTTCGATGCCTGCGTTCTGCAGATCCTCGTACAGCTTGTCCGCATATGCTCTGACTTCCTCGTCATCGACGCGGACTGCACAGAGGTGTACCTGCCACGGAGCGATAGCTTTCGGCCAGATCGGGCCGTACTCATCGTGATGTGCCTCGCAGACCGATGCTGCCAGACGGCCGACACCGATACCGTAGCATCCCATGATCGGGGTCTTGCTCTCACCGTTTGCATCGACATAGGTCATATTCATGGATTTTGTATATTTGGTTCCAAGCTGGAAGATATTTCCGACCTCGATACCTCTGGAGATCTTCACGGTCTTTTTGCCGCATTTCGGGCAGATGCCGCCCTCCTGGATTTTTGCAAAATCGTGATACTCGGCATTCGGAACGTCGCGCTCCATGTCGAGTCCTTTGTAATGATGCTCTGCCTCGTTGGCTCCGCAGGAAAGGTTATTTCTTCCCTCGAGGGATTTATCGTAGAGAACAACGGCATCTCCGTTCACCTTCAGGTTCACAGGTCCGATATAGCCTGCGTTCAGTCCGCATTCTTCGGTGATCATGGCTGCGTGAACCTGCTCGCCGAGGAAGTTGACCAGCTTCGTCTCGTTGACTTCGAGATCGCCGCGGATGAAAAGGACAACGTATTTATCATCAACATTCTGCTGATAAACAACGGCTTTGCAGGAGTTCTTTGTCTCGTCTCCGAAGAAATTGCAGACGTCTTCAATGGTGTGGACGTTCGGTGTATAAACCTTTTCGAGTGCAGCGGATTCTGCATCTCTTGCGATGTCGGAAATGTTCTCAGCTGCCTCCATGTTGGCTCTGTAATCGCAGGAATCACACAGAACGATGGAATCCTCTCCGACCGGAGTCAGAAGCATGAACTCGTGGGAGATATTTCCGCCCATCATACCGGAATCGGATTTGACAGATACCACCTCCGGCACGCCGACACGCTCGAAGATGCGCTCGTATGCTGCGTGGCATTTCTCGTAATACTGCTCCAGATCTTCCTGGCTGGTATGGAAGGAGTAAGCATCCTTCATCGTAAACTCACGCACACGGATCAGTCCGGCTCTCGGACGGGCCTCATCACGGAATTTTGTCTGGATCTGATAGATCATAAACGGATATTTGGTGTAGCTCTGTGCATACTCGCGTACAAGGTGTACGGCTGCCTCCTCGTGGGTCATGCCGAGTACCATTTTGGCATTGTTGCGGTCGGTGAAGCGCAGCAGCTCATCGCCGATGCTATCGTAACGGCCGGACTCATCCCACAGAGAAGCAGGCATGACAACCGGAAACTGCACCTCCTGGCCGTCGATTTTGTCCATCTCCTCGCGCAGGATCTGCTCGATTTTGCGCACAATGCGGCGCAGCGGCAGATAGGAAGAATAGATTCCGTTTGCCATATATTTGATGTATCCGCCTTTTACCATAATAGCATGGCTGTCGATGACACAGTCAGCAGGTCTTTCTTTGAAGCGCTCTCCTACTAATTTTTCAAGTTTCATTTTCTGATTTCCTCCTTATTCTTTGGGTTTTCAACATCTGAAATCTTCCAGACGCGAGAACATTCCAGCCTGTCCGATTTTAAGCTTTTATACAACATTTTACGCATCTAACTCATCACTGAAGTAACGAGTTAGATGCTTCGTTTTCAAACAGAAAAAAGCCCTAAACCGCAAGCTGCAGTTTAGGGCGAATTTTTTTATCCGCGGTACCACCTAAATTCAGGAAAACTCCTGCACTCTGACACAAAGCATTTGTACCCCACGATTTTTGTATTTTGTAATACGCGTGATCTCTGCTCTCTGTACCTTCTCTGTAACGGGAGATCCCGGTGCAGCCTACGAAATAAATTTTTCCTGATGGATTTTCTTCTCTTCGGTGCACAGCTCCAAGACCGGTTCACGATAGATTCTGCAAAAAGCTTTCACCTGCCGCTTTCTCTCTGAATGCGCTCTGTCGCTACTGTTTCTTTTCGTCGCTTTTTCACTGCACTGATTGTAGCAGAAACCGGAAAAGAATGCAAGCCCGTTCCTTCTGCTTTTTCTGCATAAACGCCCGCCCAGGTTACAGGCCTTCCCGATACATTCTGCTGATTGCCGCCTGGGCTTCCTCAGACTGTTTTTTCTCAATCCATGCTTTGCGGTCACTCAGGATAGCCAGCATCTCATCGACAACGTCCTCGGCGCGCGGGCTTGTGACGCGGTAGAGATAGCCGAGCATCCGCGTGGCGGTAAAATCGGTGTTCATCTGGCGGTATGCAATTTCCCGGCAGAAGTCGTCCGGGTAACCGTTGTGTTTTAACGCACGGTACAATTCGTCATTTCTCGTTTCTGGCATTGCCTGTCTCCCTTTTTCCTTTAAACATTTACGTTTCCGCTGTTCAGACCTTCCGTCTTTTCCTCAAGTGGCAGCCAGTCCAGTGCCTTTTTGATCCACTCATCCCAGAAATCCCATTCATGGCCACCCTTGCTCTCATAGTAGACAATGTCCATGCCGCTCTCTTCCATCCGTTTATGGTAGAGACGGTTTACTTCCAGAAGTCCGTCCTCTGTTCCGCACGCCTGGAATACGGTCGGCACATTGACAGACGGATCTTTTTTCCGTGCTTCCTTTAACTGCTCGATAAGAACAGCCGGGTTTTTGTCACTCTTTGCTGCTTCGACCAGATTTCCGAAATAACCTTCTTCATGTGCAAAGCTGTCCGCTCTGCTCTCTTCCGGATTTTCCAGCACATGAAGTGCACCGGACAGGCAGATCACAGCCCCGAAGGTATCGTGATATTTCAGGCCATTTCTGAGTGCGCCAAAACCACCCATGGAAAGGCCTCCGATAAAGGTGTCTTCTCTTTTTCTGGACAGCGGAAACATTTTTCTTGTAATCTCAACCAGTTCTTCTCCGATAAACTGTCCGTGCATGGCACCGATGGACGGCTGATCCACATAAAACGCATTCTCACCGGCCGGCATGACAACGGCAAGGTTTTTCTCCTCTGCCCATCTTTGGATTCTGGTTCCATGAACCCAGTCTGTCTCATTCCCAAAAATGCCATGCAGCAAATACAGCGTTTTAAACGGTTTTTCCTCGCGCTCCGGCTGCCCAAAGGTAAATTTGTCGACCGGCAGAATAACCTGCAGCGGTACGGTGCGCATTAAAGTTTTTGACATGAAGCTTACCTGAATAAATGCCATAATAAAAATCCCCCTGTGGATATATATTTTTCTTTATTTTACGCCTTATTTCTGCGTTTCGTCAACGTGGAGTTTTGCGTTCCTCCGGTTCCGGCTTGCACCCCGAAGCAATTCACGATATAATCATGTTTATAGCAATCCCAGAAAATAATGCAAAAAATTCAGCACTGCAGAACGTGAATTACTGCGTCACGGATTTTCGTCGTACCCCGGTACGCCTTCAAATCCGTTCCTTGTAATTCGCGCCCTGCAGCACTGCCTTTTTTGCGTTATTTTCTGGTCTTGCTGTAGTTTGAATTTTTTCTGTGACAAGATAAGGAGATTTTCTATTATGATAAAGTTGATTGCAACCGATGTCGATGGAACGCTCGTCAAAGACGGCACACTTCTGATCGACTCGGAATATATGACTGTTGTTTCCAGGCTTGTCGACCAGGGCATCCATTTTGTTGTCTGTTCTGGCCGCCAGTTTTCCAGTGAACAGAAGCTTTTCGCCCCGATCAAGGACCGCCTGCTCTACATCTCCGATGGCGGAACTGTCGTGCGCACACCGGAAAAGATTCTGAAAACATATCCGATGGAAACGGCACTCTGGAAATCCATGTGCCGCATGGTACACGACGAACTTCCGTCCTGCGACTGCTTTGCCGCCACCCCGGACTACTGCCTCGCCGAAGATGCCGGAAGCCGCATGTTTCACTGGCTCCGCGACTCCTACGGCTTCGATGTCCGCGAAGTACCGGATCTGTCGAAGGTAGAAAACGAGGACATTATCAAATTCACGATCTACCATCCAACCTCCTGTGAAGAGCTTTGCTCCCCAAATTTCATCCCGGCGTGGAAACATCAGGCAAAACTCGCTGTCGCCGGTAAGGAATGGTTGGACTGCAACGCCCGCGGCGTCAGCAAATGGACCGGTCTCTCATTTCTGATGAACTACTTTGGCCTTACCCCAGACGAAGTCTGCTGCTTCGGCGACAACCTGAACGACATCGAGATGCTTCAGAACGCCGGCGAAAGCTACGCCGTCTCCAACGCCCGAGCGGAAGTCATCGCCTCGGCAAAACACACCTGCCCGCCGTACTGGGAGAACGGGGTGCTGCAGGTTCTGAAAACGTTTTTGAAGGAAACGACAAACCCGTTTTGAATCAAAAAATCCAGGCATCCTATACGGATGTCTGGATTTTTAATTCTCTGTTCCTTTACAGTACCCCATGCGGCGCAATGCCGATAGCAAATTCAACAGCGATCGCCACAATGACTACCAGCAGCGAAATAATAAATCCGTGCAGCATCGGCTTTGCGCCGGAGCGGCAGAGGGATTTGAAATCGGTGTTCAGACCGATGGCCGCAAGGGCGGCTACCATCAGAAATTTGCTGATGGTTTTTAATGCGGCTGCTGTGCCTGCCGGGATAAGACCTAAGGAGGTCAGTGCTGACATGGCGAGAAAGCCTAAGATAAACCATGGAAAAATGGATTTGATGCTTACCTTTACGGCGGTTCCTTCTGCTGCCTGTGCCTTTCGTTTCAGATGTACGTTGATGGCGGCGAATGCCAGGACGGCTGGAATGATGGCAAGGGTCCGCGTCAGTTTTACCATGGTTGCGAAATCACCGGCAGCCTCGCTGAATGCGTAACCGGTGGCAACGACGCTTGAGGTATCGTTGACCGCAGTTCCGGCCCAGAGGCCAAACGCGGCATCTGAAAGGCCCATCCAGTGACCGAGGATCGGGAATACGACGATCATGACCGTATCAAATAAAAACGTTGCGGAGAGGCCATAGGCAATGTCCATATCGGTCGCCTCGATGACCGGCGCGATTGCCGCGATCGCGGAACCGCCGCAGATACCCGTGCCGGCGTTGATGAGGCTGCTCGTCTTCCAGTTCAGTCCCATTGCTTTTCCGATCAGCGCGCCAAGGCCGAAGCACGTTGCCAGGGTAAATACCATAACCGTCAGGGAAAATCTTCCGACCGTCAGTACCGTGCGGATATTCAGGCTCGCTCCGAGCAGAATAATCGCAAATTTCAGGATCTTCTTCGATGTAAATTTAATTCCCGGCGCCGTCACGCTGTTCGGCTTGTAAAAGGCATTCACAATCATACCGATAAACATGGCGATGACCGACGCTCCGATAAAGTGCAGGCCGGCGCTCTCCTCCAGGCTTTCCAGGAATTTCGCCGCTCCGGCAATTACCAGTGCAATCGCCGCTCCGGGAATCATTTTTTTTACGTTTTTCACAATACGTTTCCTCCAGCTTTCTTTTTCCTTTTTTCTCTCTTTGCCCGTTTATTTTAATATGCTTCCATGATAAAATAAACGCATAACCAAGAATGCATTCATTCCATTTTGTTATGAAGAATTTTACAAAGGAGTTTTTATGGATCAGAAACTGGAAACTTTTTTGACGCTCTGCAAGACGATGCACTACGGCCGCGCCGCCGAACTGCTCCATCTCTCGCAGCCTGCCGTCAGCAAGCACATTCAGGCGCTCGAGGCGCAGTACGGTGTCCGCCTCTTTACGTACCAGGCTCGGCGGCTGCAGAAGACGCGGGAAGGCGACCTTCTCGAGCAGTATGCTTTTTCTCTGCGCTACAACGAAGAAATGCTTCTCGCGCGTCTTCACGAAAAATCAAAGACTCTGCTCCGCATCGGCGCGACAAAATCCATCGGCGATTATATTCTGCTGCCGGAAATCCGCCGCTTTCTTGCAAAACCGGACCAGCAGCTTCACTTTCTTGTCGACAACACGGCCCATCTTCTCGCAAAACTGGAAGACGGCGAACTCGATTTTGTTGTCCTGGAAGGGCTTTTTGACAAGCAGCGCTATGACTTTTTCCTGCTCCGCGAGGAACCGTATCTCGGCATCTGCGCCGCAGACCACCCCTTCGCCGAAAAGCAGATCCCCATCCCGGATCTCTTCTCCGAGCGCCTGATCCTCCGCGAAGAAGGCTCCGGCACCCGGAAAATTCTCGAACGCGAACTCACCCAGTCCGGCTACCACGTCAGCGCCTTCTCCGACTGTGCCTGCATCAGTTCCTTTAAGCTGTTAAAAGAACTCGTCCGCGAAAACTGCGGCATCAGCTTCGTCTACGAGGCCGTCGTCAAAGACGACCCCCGCTTCGGCCGCTTCTTCTGCCCCCCGCTCACCGGGGCGCACGAACTGAATGTCGTCTACCTCAAAAATACGGACGCTGGGCATTGGGCGCATCAGTTTCTGGAAAGGTGACAGAAAAAAACGGAGAACCGGCATCATCGCTTTATGGTTCTCCGTTTACTGTTTGCCCTCTTCCTTATTTTCTCTCTGTAAATTGAATTCCATAATCTTCCAGAACAGGAACAATATCTTCACTTTTCATAAACAATCCGTCAGCCCAATAATAACCATCTTCCAACGTTATTATAACAATCGTAAACGGATGAAAATAATCCATGTTATGCTCGTCTATACCTGGATATAAAGAAAAACAAATTTCATGCCATGTATCTTTTTTAAACTGAACGATTCGTTTTACTTCAAATTCATCCCACGAAATTGTTTTTGAATATTTTCCAAAATGAAGAACACACTTTTCCCGATAAAAATATACTCTTCGAAGATTATAGAATATCACGGTTAATCCGAGACATATCACCCCATAGAGAAAACATAGGTAAATGACTGCTTCATGCTTTTCAGGTTTTAGTTCAACAAACAAATATACTAATGTCACATAAAGCCCAAAGCATTCCATACATGCAATTATTTTGGATGGCAGAAAACTTTTTATTTTCATTGCTCGTTATTCACCTTCTCTTACTTTACTTTTTTTAACTCAATCTGGTATTTTTCAATTACTTCTGAAAGTTCATCCCTTCGTATGGCAAGTTCTCTCCTTGTCAATCCATTTACAAAAGCCAACGGAGAACCGGCATCATCATCTCTTTACCGGTTCTCCGTTCACTGTCTGTACCAGGACTTTGTCAAATCTTGCGTATTTTTTTACTTCTTTCATCAACGCATCGAGGTCTTTCACGATCTGTTCCCGCTTTCCTGTCGGTCCTATGAAATATTCCCTGCCTCCCATTTCCAGCGGATTTCCTGTCGTTCTTGTCCGTACACCGAATGTAAGTCTTCTGCTACCCCTCCGGTAATAAATCGTATAGGTACGCGGTACATAATTAAACAGAGAGCTTTCTATTTCAGAAACCTTATAAAATTCGCCGCTTTCTTTCGCCGCCGCGTACCGCCGGTCCTTCAGGCAGTCCATTTCAGCTACGGAAATAAAGCAGACCAGATAGTCCAGAAACGAAAACACAACCAGAATCAGTGCTTCCACGATTCGTCCCGTCTTTGTTTTATCCAGAATGTGAACATACGTATCCCCGTAAAATACCGCAAAGAAAAGAATAATACTCAAAATAATCTTGATCCACGGCCAGAGACGGGACTTAATTTTCCGGTTTACTTTAAAAACATTAATCCAGTCAAGCAACTGTTTTTCCTCCAAAGCTGTAATTATACATGTATTTATACTACTCTCTTTTCCCCGTAAAAACACCAGAACTCAGAACACTTCCACTCTTTTTGTATGTTATTTACTTTCTGTATACTTGACACCGTATGAAGTGAGGAGTTCACCAAATTCGTCAGCACTGAGCGGTATAATTCCCCAGCCCGGTCCGCGGAACTTGTCGAATATCATGATACTGGTAAATGGGTGATAGGTACACCAGAACAAACTGTCATCTTTCTGTTTCGATATGTTGAAGAAAAAATGATCATTGTATCTTTGTATCACAGTAAAATCTTCCCATTCTATCTTTTTTTCATAGCCCCAAAAAGATAACATTATTCCCCATTCATAAATATAAATTCGTTTTAGTAGAAATGTCACAGTTCCATAAGCTGCTATGCTTAAAAAGAACATTATTCCTAGAAACACTATGATACTTGTTTTTAATGAATAGGCGTGGAACGCATCTTTTTCATTTACCCACAGGCTCACCCACCAATAACTACTAATAGCACACACAATCAGGTCTACGCCGGTACCAAATTTTCCCCATACTACTTTCATACAATCTTCTCCTCGTTATTTCTTACGCTTTGCCTTTGTACAAAACTATTTTTCTTCGCGCAAAGGCATCTTAAAACTTTTCTATCTAAGCGCTGGAAGTCCTATATTTTGCATTTTTCTGGAAATTGCAGGCTTATTACTCTGCCAGTTCTTCTTTTTCCCCCCAACTTTTTTTGTACTAAAGTTGATGTTGCTGTTTTTCTTAAGTGTTGATCCATTTTTATTTGCCTGTTTCTTGGGTTTTCCAAACATTCCATCCAAAACATCGCTTTTTGGATAGCTCAATAATGGAGACTGAAAAAGATCTGTAAAAGCACTCAATGCATCCTCAATAGCGTCATTTTTCACACACACATTATATGTTTTAAGTTCGAACACTGTCATTATAGCATCGTAAACGCCTGCACCCATCGCTCTTGTTATATTTCCCGATTCCTGATACTCTGAATAAAACCCTTTCGCACCATTCGTCACAATTGAAAAAATAATTGCTCCGCCTCCTCCCAAAACACAACCAACTGCACTTTCTATGGCCGCTTCTACAAGTCCTTCTAAAGTTACTTTCTCATTTGCCAGTCCGCACTGTACTGCATATACAAGCATCCCTATGGCTACTTCCCGCACTAACTTCCATGGAGTGGTTGGTTCAAACTTCAGAATCCAAATCCCAAAGCTGCCGTCCTCATCCACCGCATTCACCGGATTGTTGCAACAATACACATACAGATTCTTGCCGTTCATGCTGAACATTTCCGCTTTTACAACATCAAAGTTGTCTGCACAAAGGAATCTGCACAGTTCCGGATCGTAATAGCGGCTGGCGGTGACATAGAGCTTGGTATCGTCATCATAGCAGTAAGCACGATAGCGGAACGGGTTGAGCTTTCCGATATTTTCTCCGCTGATATCGGTCAGACCAGTCTGTTTTCCCCATGCATCGTAAGAATAGTTTACTACCTGTTTTCCATCGCTGTCAATCAGTCCTATGACATCATTCTGGCTGTTGTACAAGTAATAATACTCTTTTTCTCCCTTTTTCAGCATCAGCGGGGATTTATCCGCACCGTAAACAAACTGAACCAGTACATCTCCATACTTCGTTCCCATCAGTTTGTTTCCGCACCAGTAGTTCTTATGGCTGATTCCGTTCAGGTCTTTCCACTGGACTCTGTGTCCTTCGCTGTCGTAATGGTAAACTGCTTTCTTTCCGTTTAAAGTCAGACTCTGCAGCAGACTTCCTCTGTACCAGGTCAGCGTTTTTCCCTGATAAGCTGTAATGTTGCCGACCGCATCATAGGAAATGCTGCTGCCATTATAGGAAATAAGCTGATCTTTCCATCCTGAAGCACGGTAGGTAAACAGATCTGTCTTTACCGCATTGCCCAGTGTTCCCGTTGTATAGGAATACTCTTTTCTGGACGTCATATTCATTCCGGCATCGTAGGTATACGTAATACTCTTATTTTCCCATGCAGAATCCACACGGGTCAGTTCACTCAAAGCATTATACGTATATTTTACTTTCTGAACACCATTCTCGGAAATCGTAACAATATTTCCCACAGCATCATAAACAAAGGACAGTTTCTTTCCGTTATTGTTGATTTCTTTGAGAAGCAAGGTTGTAATTCCCGCTTTTCTTCCCGGCACAAAAGTGTACCTGTTCTTTCTGCAATGCAGATCGGCATGGAACTCGCAAAAAGACAGCCTGCTGCCTGATGGATTAACTCCATTCTTAAGGCAGTAGGCTGTCTTTTCCGCTATACCCGCTCCACTAATAACTGCTGCATCGGTGTGAGTGTTTCGGTTTTCAGTTCATTTAATTCCCTGATCTTATCTGTCGTCGTATAGAATTTCTTTGCGATATCCCACAGGGTATCCCCCGGCTTGACGAAGTAGCAGGTGATGCCCGGGAGGCTCTGCAGTTCTTCCGGATCTCGGTCTTTTTCTTCGACGTACTGCATTACCATCTCTTTTCTACGGCGGAAGACGAGGGCGTTCAGGTTCAGTACGACTTTGGCTTCGATGTCGCTGCTGTCCGGCATGGTTGTGGAGAGCTGGTCAATGGAGGACTGGAGTTCGTAGCGGCAGTCCGGTCCGATTCCCGGGACTTCGATGGTGTGGCGGAAAGGGAGGGCGGTTTCGGCGGCGTAGAATGGCATTTCATCGTCACTGACCACGTAGAGCGCCCTGAGTTCCACCACACCGGTTACTTCGATGCCGTTTTCTACGATTCTTTCCTCGTCGATCTTGATTTTGCCGTCGCTGTGGCAGATCTGCAGAATTTTATTTTTCGGCACGCGCATCTGCAGTTTGTCGGTCAGGCGGCATTTGGAGGAATTGCGGATCAGAAGGCTCTCCAAAGTCTCCTCCTGCACTTTTGGAATGCATTCTCGGTGCGGATGGTAAACGTCCTGCAGAAGTGATACGGTTTCTTCCTGATACAGACAGATGTCAAGTTCGAGTACGGCCTCCGCCTGCAGGACCCGCTCCTCGCCGTCGGAATCGGGCTGGATTTCGAGTGTGGTCTGGCCGAGTGTGCTTTCGATCCGCGGGATCATCTCGGAGATGCAGCCCTGGCATTCCACTTCTGCCTGGAACGGGAGCGCCTGCTCCACCCACTGCAGCGGGTGATCCTCCTCGCCGTCGCTGTACAGACAGAAGACAAAGAGTTCTCCCTGCGCACTGACCCGCCCCTCCTCAGAGCGGAGATCGAGACCGCGCACTTCCAGATCCTGCCAGAGAATCTCGTGCAATTCCGGCTTGCCGGACGGAATCGTAAGCTCCTTTTTGACACGCAGCACATCTTTTTTCTGCACTGCAAGCTCAACCACGCGGTATTCCTGCCTTTTTACCGCGACGTCGCTCTCCCCGCGGATTTCCATCGGCACGGCAAGGTCGCACAGTTCCTCGATCCACGCGTGCAGCGTGACGATCGCGCGCACGCCCAGCTTCCGCGAGTTGATGAGATGCAGGTTCAGATCTTCCACTTCCCAGGTGATGCAGACCTTGTCGCCCCCTGTCAGACCATCGAGATGGATCGTCTCGTCGATCGGAAGCTCGCCGGAGAGCTGGCAGATCCGGCGCCGTTCGCCGTCGGAGACGTACAGCAGATGAAAGGTGAGGCCGCCGAATACACGCGCTTTTCCTTCCGAAATCTGCACATCCCCGATCGTCACCTCGCCTTTTTTCTGAATCATCCGCCCCACATCGGGCCTTGCGTCCGGCACATTGTAGTCCTCGTCAAACGTAATCTGTGACACCGCTTCGCTTTTTCTGCTGATCTGATGCAGAATCTTTTTTACAAAATCCATAAGGCTCCTCCCACTCTAATCCTCAAATACGACTGAGATTCCCGCCGCCGCTTTCGTTTTCAGCACGACGTAAGGGCAGGAGGCGGCGCCTTTCTGCTCCTCCTTTGCGGCAGGTCCGACGAGTTTTGTCCGCACGAAAACGGCGTTTTCCGATTTCGATACTTCTTCGATCTGTATGGAAAAGCCTCCGCTTTTCTGCTTTCCGTAGCCGCGCAGTATGTAGAGATCGTCCCCGCTCTCGTACGCCATCTGGAACGCGGATTCTTTTTTCCTGCGCAAAATCTGATCGATTTCCGGCGGAAAATCGCCCGGCTTTACAATCGCATACGACAGTTCTTTTCGCTCGCCCTCGCTCACATCTGTGATCCGGCACGATGCCAGGAGCATCAGAATCACCGCCGCCAGAAGAACTCTTCCCCGTCTCTTTTTCTTCATCATTCCAAACGCCGCTTCCTGCTCTTTCTATCCATTGTATGACGGGCCGCAGTCTTCTATGACGCAAAATCTTTTTCTGAAAAAGACGAAAGTTATTGCAACATGCCCCGTCAATGACGTATACTGAAAAGTACGCAATAACTGAATACCACTATTTTTACCAAGAGGAGAAAAAGATTCATGATTCGTTTTATTCTGGTCATTCTGACCGCTTTTCTGTATCTGATTCTGTCGATCCCGGTGCTTCTTGTTCTGCTTCTGATCCGGAAGAAAAAGCCGGAGGTCTGTGACAAGGTAAGCCGCTCCCTGATCCGCTGGATTTTTCGCGTAATTCTGTTTTTTTCCGGCACGAAGATCACCGTAAAAGGTCAGGAAAATATTCCGAAGGACCGGGCTGTTCTATACATCGGCAATCACCGCAGCTATTTCGATATCCTTGTAACCTATACAACGGTTCCGGGTTCCTGCGGATTTGTCGCCAAAAAAGAACTTTCACGCATTCCGCTGTTAAAGAACTGGATGGAACTCATCCACTGCCTGTTTCTCGACCGTTCCGACATCAAGCAGGGTCTGCAGATGATTCTCTCCGGATGTGAGGAGATCAAGAGCGGCACTTCCATCTGTATCTTCCCGGAGGGTACCCGCGGCAAGACGGAGAGCGAGCTGGAGCTCGGCGAGTTCCACAACGGTTCATTCAAGATGGCAACGAAAACCGGCTGCCCGATCATTCCGCTTTCGATTTCCGGATCCAGAGAAATTCTGGAAGCACATTTCCCGAAGATCCGCGGTACCCACGTTACCGTAACGTACGGCAAGCCGATCATTCCGGGCGAGCTTACGAAGGAAGAGAAAAAAGAGATTGGAAATTATACGAAAAACATTCTATTAGAACAATTGAAAGAAAATGCTTGAAAATGCCAGACCCCTGCGATATAATAAATATATAAAAAGAAAGCACCCACTCCAAAGTGGATGCTCTCGAGAAAAGGGTTAAATGTTCTTACGAACACCGCCTATCCCGTTTGCCGACGGGGTAGGCATTTTTATTTTCGCTTATTTCTCTTATCGAGAAAGGTAAGCAACGCAATGATGAAGCCTCCGAAGGAAATCAGTAAAGCTAAGATTCCCAGAAAAACCATAATAATTTCGTATGCTGTCATTTACGCCACCTCCCTTCCTATGTATTCATTAGCTCGGGAGGCTACCACCCTGTCATGGGTACTTTCCAGTTTAAAATTTTATCATAATTTCTGTGCTGTTTCAAGCATCTCCACAATCTTTCCATACTCCATAAAGTGCGATGCCTTTACCAGAATCTGATCCCCGTCCTGTAAGAGTTTCGGCAGTTCTGCCATCAGGCTCTCGCGGTCTGCGAAATGGCGGATTTCCAGTTTCGGGTCTGCCTCTTTTGCCGCTTTTGCAAGATGCTCGCAGAGCGGTCCCGCACAGTAGAGGGCGTCAATGCCGCAGGTTCCGGCGTGTGTGCCGACTTCGGCGTGGAGTGCTGCCTCATCGGTTCCAAGCTCTCCCATATCGCCGAGCACGGCCACTTTTCTTCCCTTCGCCTCTTTCAGAACATCGAGAGATGCCTTCATCGAAACCGGGTTTGCGTTGTAGCAGTCATCAACAACGGTGTATTTTCCTGTCTCGATGATGTGGAATCTTCCGCTCACCGACTGCAGTGTCTCGATTCCCTGTTTGATCTGCTCCAGCGTCAGCCCGTACATGCATCCGACTGCGGTTCCGGCCAGCGCATTGTAAACCATATGGCGTCCCGGAATCGGAATCAGTGCAGAAAAGCTCCCCTGCGGGGTATGAATCCGGCAGGAAATGCCGCGGAAGCCCTGGCTCTCGATCTCATCGGCATAATATTCGTTCTTTTCATCCAATCCGAAATGAACCGGCTTGATGCCGTGAACCGTTCCAACAGTAGACAGCTTATCATCGTCCCCATTGATGATAATGTGCCCGTTCTCACGCAGATGATCAAAGATCTCGGTTTTTGCCTGTAAAATACCATCTCGCGTCTTCAGATTTTCCAGATGGCACCAGCCGATATTCGTGATGACTGCAGTCTCCGGGCGTGCGATCTTCGCCAGACGGTGCATCTGGCCGAAATCGTCGATTCCCATCTCGAGAACCGCCATCTCATCTTCCTCACGCAGACGGAAAACAGTGAGCGACAGACCCAGCTCATTGTTGAAGTTCGCATCCGTTTTCAGCACACGGTATTTCTGCGCCAGCACCGACGCGATCGTCTCTTTCGTGCTGGTCTTTCCAACGCTTCCCGTAATGCCGACAACCGGAATATTGAGCTGCTGCATATAGTATTCTGCCATTGCTTTAATGGCCTCCATGGAATCCTTCACGAGGATATACGGGCATGGCGGTGTTTCAAGTGTCTGCTCGGAAATGACAGCAAGTGCGCCCTGGGAAGCCACGTTCGGGATAAATTTATGGCCGTCCACACGCTCACCCGGAATTGCAACGAAGAGGCTTCCCTCTCCCGCTTTCCGGCTGTCCGTCACGATATCCGTGACTTCCGCTGTTTTCTTTTCTTCCGGTCCGAAGTAAGTTCCGCCGCACACCTCTGTAATGTGCGCAAGTGTCATATTTTTCATGCGTTGTTACCTCTTTTTCTGAGAGAAAGCTGGATCAGCAGCTCGCAGAGTTCCGGATAGGAAATGCCGAGTACCTGTGCCTCCTGCGGCAGAAGGCTGGTCGGGGTCATGCCCGGAAGGGTGTTTGCCTCGAGGCAGTACATTCTTCCATCCTTGCGCATCATAAAGTCGAGACGGCAGTAGTTTTCGATACCGAGAGCGGCAGCGCCGTCCTCTGCGTGCTTCTGCATTTCTTTCGTCTGCTCCTCCGTCAGTACGGCCGGGCAGGTATCAACAGTAGCTCCGGCTTTGTATTTGTTCGTGTAATCATAGAAGCCTTCGATCGGTGCAATCTCGATGATCGGGTAAGCCTTTCCGTCTACCACGCCAACGGAGAACTCTCTTCCCTCGATATACTCCTCAACGACAACCTCCGGTTCGTAGGAGAAAGCATCCTTCATAGCCTGCCAGTATTCTTCGTTCGTGTGTGCAATATAGACACCGACACTGGAACCGCCGCAGCACGGTTTTACGACAACCGGAAGCTCCAGGCCAAAGCCGGACAAAGGCTCGCTCTCCTGGCCTTTTTTCAGGGTCACGCCGTTCGGGGTCGGCACATGGTGTGCACGGAAGAACTGTTTTGTGATGGATTTGTCCATTGCGAGGGCGCTGCTTAAATAGCCCGTTCCGGTATACGGAATACCGAGCAGATCGAACGTAGCCTGTACCTTTCCGTCCTCTCCGTTTGCGCCATGCAGGGCAAGGAAAACAACATCCGCTGCCTCGCAGAGTTCCAGTACGTTCGGTCCGAAAAATCTGCGGCGGGATTCGATCATTTCGTTTAATCCTGCATCAAAGCTGTGCATATATTCTGCTGCTTTGTCTATATCGTACGCCTCCTCTGCAAATACATCTTCCAGGTTCCCCTTCACATCGATACCGCAGAAAACGTCTACCAGAACTGCCTGATGGTTTTTCTCGCGGAGTGCCTTGCAGACCATAGTTCCCGATGTAATGGATACCGAACGTTCCGTGCTGGTTCCTCCAGCTAATACTACTATTTTCATCTATCAAAATCTCCTTTATTTGATGTGCTTCTGCTGTGATGCTTAAGCGTTTTTCCTACAGGCTGTTTTTCTGTGTAGGCTGCGGCCCGGTTACATCATCCAGGCTATAGTATACGATAACCGGGTCACCAATTTCAATAGCATTGAACACTTTTTCTGCTTCTGTGTATGGGGTATTCACACATCCGTGGGATCCGTTCGTCAGATAGATGTCCCCGCCGTACTCGGTACGCCAGCTCGCATCGTGGATTCCGACGTCGCCGTTAAACGGAAGCCAGAACATGACATGGCTCGGATAGAGCTTGAAATCACAGTCACTTTTTTTCGCATCCACCGCCCAGACACTGCCTGCCGGAGTGTCATAGCCCGTCGCATGATTGCCCGTTGTGACCGGTGTTTCCGTCACCAGAACGCCATCCTTGTAGCACCACATTTTCTGCTGGGAAATGCACACCTCGACGTATGTATTTCCGATATCATTGGCCGAGCGGTCATTGGCCGTATAGAGGTAAACCGGGTCGAGATTTCCCTGTGTTTCGTCCTCGATCGCCTGCAGAAGTGCCTGCGTCGTCTCCTCCTTGTCGATGCACCAGCCGTAATCGCCGCCCGCATTCAGGTTAATGGTCGCGCCAAGACTCGTTTTGAAGGTATGCGCCAGCCCGAAGGTGTCCGTCTCATACGCCATATGGCGCACAAAAGCTGCCGCTTCGTCCTGCGAAATCGTGTAGGTTCCATCCTCCCCCTGTACGAGCCAGCTCTGTAAGGTCGCCCGGTCTATGGCATAGCTGTTTTCACCGATTGCATACGTGATCCGCGCCGCTGTCAGGTGGTTCAGTTCCGCCATTTTCCCATTCAGTGCTTCATCATCCTGCGTAATGTCCGGTTTCCGGTAAACATCTTTTTCTTCCAGATCCACGCTCGCCGCTCCGGCATCCAGCGCCTCGATGACAGCCTGCTCCGCCTTCTCATAGTCCACCTGCTCGCCCTCTGTTTCCGGCACAATAACGTACGAGGTTCCGTCATCCGTCAGATACGCATCCGTCGGCGCTTCCTGCTGTTCTTCCTGAAACCCTTCCATCGTCTGCAGTTTTTCCTGCACCATTTCTTTGTCATAGACAGAGTCCGCCGCCACCTGGTTTTCTTTCTCTTTCCAATAGAATGCAGGCCATGCAAGAGTATTCTGGGACTCCAGCAGTTTTTCCACCGCGTGGTCGTCCACATACGTGAGGCCGATCTCCGTGCCGCTTAATGTCTCTGTTTTTCCACCGCGCTCGGTAATGCTGAGTGTATAATCCACAATGTGCTTCTGAATTTCCTCTTTGACCTGCTCTGCGGTCAGCCCTGCGCAGTTCAGTCCGTTGATCGCGGTTTTCGGGAAAAAGTGGGATGCATAGTAATGCCCCACGCCCGCGTAACCGCCTGCGGCCGCAAGGAGTATGAGTCCTGCGGCAATTCCTATTACTTTCTTTTTCATGTTTTTCCTTTCTGTCCCATAGAAAATTTCTTTTTAACTTTCTAATAGAAAAAAGCCGGAACTCCCACACCAGAGTTCACAAAAACTGTGTCCCCCGGGAGAATCCGGCTTTTGTATTTTTACTTATCTGTTATTTGCTTTCCAGAATCTTATCCACGCTGACCAGTTTGACACTCAGCACGAATACCTGACCTGCGATTTCCAGCTCTTCCGGTGTCGGAAAGGACGGTGCGATACGGATGTTGGAATCCTGCGGATCGTTGTGATATGGATACGTTGCGCCCGCGCCTGTCATGGTAAGACCGGCCTCTTTTGCCTTTGCAACGATCTTCTTTGCGCATCCCTCCATCGCATCGAAGGAGATGAAGTATCCACCGTTCGGTTTTGTCCAGGAAGCGATGCCAAGGCCGCTCAGCTCCTGATCCATTACCTGCAGAATTGCCTCGAATTTCGGTCTTAAGATCTCAGCATGCTTTTTCATCTGATTCATCACGCCGTCCAGGTTCTGGAAGAATTTTACATGGCGCAGCTGGTTCAGTTTATCATGGCCGATGATCTGGAAGTTCATGTACGCCTGTGCCTCTTTGAGGTTTGCCTCAGAAGAAATGAGAGCTGCAATTCCGGCTCCTGGATAGCTTACTTTCGAGGTGGATACGAACTCATAGACCATATCCGGATTTCCGGCTTTCTCGCACTCCTCGATGATGTTCAGCAGGTGATCCTGTCTGTCATCATACAGGTGATGGATGATATATGCATTATCCCAGAAAATACGGAAGTCTTTGGCCGCCGGTTTCAGGTTTGCAAATCTTCTGACGGTCTCATCGGAGTAGGTGTAGCCCTGCGGGTTGGAGTATTTCGGTACACACCAGATTCCCTTGATGGCGTCATCTTCTGCAACGAGTTTTTCTACCATGTCCATATCCGGTCCTTCCGGCGTCATCGGAACATTGATCATCTCAACGCCGAAGTACTCGGTTACACCGAAGTGACGGTCATAGCCCGGTACCGGACAGAGGAATTTTACTTTGTCCAGCTTGTTCCACGGAGTGCAGCCTGCAACGCCCTTCAGGAACGAACGTGCTACGGTATCAAACATAATGGTAAGGCTGGCGTTTCCGTAAACGATGACGTTTTCCGCCGGAACCTCACAGATATCTCCGATCAGTTTTCTTGCTTCCGGAATACCGGTCAGCACGCCGTAGTTCCGGCAGTCGGTTCCATCTTCTGCGAAGGTGTCTTCATTTTTCGAGAGAACGGTAAGCATTCCTTCCGTGAGATCTAACTGGGCTGCTGCAGGTTTTCCTCTGGAAATATTCAGATTGAGGCCTTTTGCTTTTACCTCTGCAAATTCCTGCTCCAGTCTGGCTTTCTCGGCAACTAATTCTTCTTTGGTCCATTCGATATACGGTTTCATGAAACGTCCTCCCTTGTACTTTCCTTACCCGTTTTTCAGGTTTCTTGCTCAACTAAAGACCATTTTACCAGATCATGAGTTTCTGTCAAGGAGAACTTGCATGTTTTATGCACTTTTCGGCATTTTATCCCACTTTTTGCAGTTTTATACTTCATTTCCTGCAATTCAGCCAAATGTTTTTCGTATGACGGACATACGTCCGCTGCCAAAAGATGTTTTAAACGTTGTCAGACTGCCATCTTCCCGATGCACCGCACGGCAGAACAAGGCCGGTCGACTTGACCGGAAGGCCGATTTCCTGTGCTTCTACGTGGCCTTTGTACTGTTTTAATTCCAGGGAAATCATGTACGTCAGGACAGCCGGTGCAAGTCCTGTCGTGTAAGAATTCACAAGGAAGAACAGCGGGTCATCGCTTAAGAGCTGCGTGCAGAGCCTGATGAACGGATGAATCGACTCCTCGATTTTCCAGATCTCGCCCTTTGGTCCTCTTCCGTAGGACGGCGGGTCCATGATGATCGCGTCGTAGTGGTTGCCTCTGCGGATCTCGCGCTCGACAAATTTGGTGCAGTCATCCACAAGCCAGCGGATCGGCTTGTCCGAAAGGCCGGACACGGCAGCGTTCTCTTTTGCCCAGTTGACCATGCCTTTGGATGCATCGACATGTGTGACGCTTGCGCCTGCTGCGGCCGCTGCGAGCGTTGCGCCTCCCGTGTAGGCGAACAGGTTCAGCACTTTAATCGGGCGGTTGGCACGGCGGATCAGATCGCCGAACCAGTCCCAGTTCGTTGCCTGCTCCGGGAAAAGGCCGGTGTGTTTGAAGCTGAACGGTTTCAGGCGGAAGGTCAGGTCTTTATAGTTGATCTCCCACTGCTCTGGCAGATGGAAAAACTCCCATTCTCCGCCGCCCTTGCTGCTTCTGTGATAATGGCCGTTTTTCTTTTTCCAGCCCGGATTTTCTTTTTTCGTGTTCCAGATGACCTGCGGGTCTGGTCTTACCAGAAGGTAATCTCCCCACCGCTCCAGTTTTTCTCCACCGGACGTATCCAGCACTTCATAATCTTTCCATCCATCTGCTATCCACATTTTATTGGTTTCCTTTCTCTTTTATCTCAAAATTTATCGTGTTCTGAATTGTACGTTCCTATGATACCATAAAAGTATTGTTTTTCCAAAACATTTCTTATATCATAGTTCTGGGCATCCGCGCATTTGATCCGGAAATCTGCCCGTGGAAAGGATTTTTCTCATGGAAACCGTACTCTTATATCAGATCAAAGGAACGAAAACAGCTGTGCTTTTAAAGCCGGTTCTCTTAAAGCTCGGTATCCGCGTGCGCATTGTGGAACCGGAACAGTATCTCCAGTCGATCGGATTTCTTGCCGGAAATAAAGCATTTGCAGAATCCCCCGAAGCCTATGACGGCGCCGGATTTGATGAACCAATGATGGTCATGGCCGGCTTTTCCGAGCGGAAACTTGATCTTTTTCTCACCGAAATGCGCCGGAAAAAAGTGCCGCCGATCGCCCTCAAAGCCATCGTCACAACGCAGAACCAGGCGTGGAATTCGCTGCAGCTCTACAGAGAATTAAAAGAAGAACACGAAAAAATGAAATCGTACCGGAAATAACTGGTCTGGTCAAAAAATCCGGAATTGGAACTTTTTCTTCATGCCACCACTCCCTATAATAGGGTGCAATCAAGGAACGAAAGTTCCAGATACCAAAGGAGTGCGTTGTTATGAAAAATGAAAAAGTCTGGAAAATCGCAATGACAGGTGTCTTTGCAGCCCTTTCCTACGTTGTCTTCACCTTCCTGCAGTTCAAAATCTGGCTGCCAGGCGGAGATGCCACCTCAATCCATTTCGGAAACGCTGTCTGTGTGCTCGGTGCGCTAATTCTCGGCGGTGTTTACGGCGGAATCGGCGGTGCGATCGGCATGACCATCGGAGATCTTCTCGATCCGGTCTATGTGGTATACGCACCAAAGACCTTCATCTTAAAATTCTGCATCGGCCTCATCGCAGGACTGATCGCACACAAAATCGGTAAAATCAACGAGCAGACCGATCAGAAACAGATCTTCAAATGGGCACTGCTTGCAGCCATCGGCGGACTTCTGTTCAATGTGATCTTCGATCCGCTCATCGGTTACTTCTACAAACTGGTTCTTCTTGGAAAACCGGCAGCAGAGGTTACCTTAAGCTGGAACGTAGCGGCAACTTCCATCAACGCCGTACTTTCCACCATCGCTTCCGTTGTCATCTACATGGCACTGCGTCCGGCTCTTCAGAAATCCGGACTGTTTAGCCAGGTAAAGGCAGCAGCGAAATAAAAAAACAAATTTCATTTACGCGATATCCAAAAAAGTCACCATGTTCTATTTCGAACCGGTGACTTTTTTCATGCATTTCTTTTTATTTTTCAGCGGTGGCTGCTTCCTCTTCTTCCTCGTGCTTCGGGGTCAGCTTCTCGTTGATGAATCCATTTTCTTTCATCTTCTCTTACTCCTCATCTTTTGTTTTTTCTCCGGCGAACCACGCTTTTTCAATCATTTCCAGTTCCCGTATATCAATACAGTTGGGAATGCTTCCTTCTCTTACCGCCTTCTGGCACTCTTTGAGATCCATCCAGCGGACTGCTTCTACTTCCGACTCCTGTAGATGCAGTTTTTCCGCCTCGACCGGCTTCGTGTAAAGATACACGGCGCTGACCTCATGATCGTGGAACGGTTTTCCGTAAAAAACACCGTGTGATACTTTTTCCAGCAGGCCAAGATCCCTCAGCTCCTCTGCCTCTGCGTGGATGCCGAGCTCCTCGCCGATTTCCCGCAGAGCCCCTTCCAAATACGTATCGCCTGCCGAAAGATGGCCGGCGCTTGAAATATCGTAGCAGCCCGGATTCGAATCTTTCCAGGCACTCCTTTTCTGCAGCAGTACCTCACAGCCGCTCTTCTCATTCGCCCGTGCAATCCAGATATGTGCCGTTCCGTGACACCGTCCCTCACTGTGCGCCACGCCGCGCTCTACGATGGTTCCGGTCGGCGTGCCGTCGCCTGAGCGCTCCTCAAAAAGTTCCATCTGTTTTCCGTTCAGCACCGCTTCTGCGAGCGTGTCGCCCACATACCGCAGCTTCAGGGAGAAAAACGGCTCGTCTTCATTCAGAAGGCGGAAAAAGATTTTGTCTCCCTCCCACAGATTCAGGTGCAGGACGTCCTCTTTTTTCACCCAGGCGAGTTCGCCCTCATCACATGCAGTCGGTTCTCCCGTGAATCCGTCTGCCGTGTAGAGACACATATACTCCATGTACTCCACCGTTTTGCTGTTTTCTGCCTCTGTCACAAAGGTAACGAGACCGCGGAAACGCCAGCTCGTCAGCGTGTAGCCGGTTTCCTCTTTTACTTCACGCAGCAGGCATTCCTCCGGGCTTTCGCCAAGTTCCGCATGGCCGCCGACGCCGATCCACTTGTCCTTGTTGACATCGTTCTTTTTCACCGTGCGGTGCATCATCAGATAGCTGTCATCCTTTTCGATGTAGCACAGCGTTGTCATGCAGCCTCTGCCTCTTTCTTCTGTTTTTTCCTCCATCTTTGACTCCCTCCGTCGTGTGCCGGACTTCTTTCCGCTTCTTTTGTTTTTCAGGAAAAATGTATTTCTGCACACACCTTTTTCTCGTTTTCTATTCTACCATACTTTTTCAGAATTCCAGCAACAAATTTCTATCTTTTTGCAGATCTTTCACGAAAAATGTAACGACCATTCCGCATCTTCTTGACTCTCACACAGTACTGTGTTAAAGTGTCTGTAATTGATGTTTTGTCACCCGTAAACAACGTTTCTTATCATTTCTTACATTTGAGGTTTTCATGATGGAAAAACAGACGATAGTTGTGAAAGTCGGCACCAGCTCCCTGACACTCTCAGACGGAACCATGGATGCTGAAAAAATACGGAACATTACGACCCAGCTTGCCGCGCTGCAGACGGCAGGCCACCATGTGATTCTCGTTTCCTCCGGTGCGATCGCCGCAGGCTTTTCCCGTCTCGGCTTTAAAAAACGGCCGACGAAAATTGCCGATAAACAGGCTGCCGCTGCTGTCGGCCAGGGCCTTCTGATGGAGGAATACACGAAAAATCTGATGGCGTACCAGATTCCGTGTGCGCAGATTCTTTTGAACCGCAGTGACTTTGAGGACCGCCGCCGCTATAAAAACATCTTCGGCTCCCTCTCCGTCCTGCTCGGGCGCGGTGCGATTCCGATCATCAATGAGAACGATACGATCGCGATTGAGGAGCTGAAGGTCGGCGACAACGACACGCTCTCCGCCCAGGTGGCTGCGATGCTGCATGCATCGCTTCTGATTCTGCTGACCGATATCGACGGGCTCTACACTGCCAATCCAAAGAGTGACCCGAATGCGCGCCATATCGACGTGGTAAATGAGATCACGCCTGAGCTCACTGCTGCGGCAGGCGGTGCGGGATCGGGCAACGGAACGGGAGGCATGACAACGAAGCTCTCCGCCGCTTCGCTTGCCACAAGAGCCGGTGTGCCGGTTCTGATCTGCTCCTCGGCGGAGGAAAACAACATTGTGCGTGCGGTGAAAGGAACCGCAAAAGGAACGTACTTTACCGCCAGCGGCCACAACATGAAAACGCGTCTGCAGTGGATGGCATTCTATGCGCCGAGTGCGGGCAACCTCTACGTCGATGAGGGTGCCGCAGAAGCACTTGCTGTTCAGGCAAAGAGCCTGCTTCCTAAAGGCATCGTGGCAGTCGAAGGCGATTTTAAGAAAGGCGATGTCGTCAGCGTCTTCCGGCGCGGCAGCCATGAATATCTCGGAAAGGGCATTGTCAACTATGACCGGCCGGATCTGCAGAAAATCATGAACGAAAGCACCAGCCACACGGAAGCAATCAACCGCGATAACTGGATCGGCGCGGAATAAATGGTGCCGAATAAAGCATTCTTTTGTTTACGAAAATTCCCCTCCGTGTTATAATATTTGTATTCAGCCGGCTGCAGGTTTTTCTTTCAGCGAGGAAAGGAAACTGCATCCGGTTTTCCATGTGCTTTTGGTTTTACTTCGAGAGCACAGCAAACACAAAGGAGGGTTTTTACCAATGAAATACGATTTTACATCTCTGATGAACCGCAGCGGCCACGATTCGATCGCTGTCGATCAGATCCCGATTCCGGGTGCGGAAGTCAAAGATGGCTTCTCCCGCATCCCGATGTGGGTGGCCGACATGAACTTCCCGTCTCTTCCGACCATTCAGGAAGCAATTCACGCGAGAGTCAACGAACCGCATTTTGGCTACTTTAATCTGCCGGATGCATATTTTGACAGCATCATCCGCTGGCAGAAAGAGCGCAACGGTGTGGAAGATCTGCCGCGTGAGGCGATCGGCTATGAGAACGGCGTGCTCGGCTGTGTTGCTTCGGCTGCTGCCGCTTTTACATCCCCGGGCGAATCCATTCTTCTGCATTCCCCGACATACATCGGTTTTACCGGTGTTCTTGAGAACTGCGGACGCAATATCGTTCTCTCCGATCTTGTTCAGGATGAGAACGGCGTATGGCGTATGGACTACGCCGATATGGACCGCAAGTTAAAAGAACACAACATTCATTTCGCGATTTTCTGCTCTCCGCACAACCCGACAGGCCGTGTCTGGGAGCGCGAGGAAATTGAAAAGGCGATGGAAATTTACAAAGCAAATGAATGCGTTGTCATCTCCGATGAGATCTGGTCTGACCTGACACTGCCGGGCTTCAAACATATCCCAACGCAGTCCGTTTCGAAGGATGCACGCGAGCGCACCATCGCACTTTATGCACCGTCCAAGACCTTTAACCTGGCTGGCCTTGTAGGCTCCTACCACATCATCTACAACCGCATGCTGCGCGACCGTGTGGAGAAGGCTTCGTCCCTTTCTCACTACAATTCTCCGAACGTACTCTCTGTTCATGCGCTGATCGGCGCTTACCGTCCGGAGGGATACCAGTGGGTGGATGAACTGCGCGAAGTGCTGAAATCGAATGCGGATTATGCGTACAACTACATTCTCGAGCATTTCAAGGGCGTGAAGCTTTCCAAACCAGAAGGAACGTACATGCTGTACCTCGACTGCGAAGAGTGGTGCAAGGAGCATGATACCGATATGGATACACTGCTGAAAGCCGGTGTTGCTGTCGGCGTGATCTGGCAGGACGGACGGCCGTTCCACAGACCGTATGCGATCCGCCTGAATCTGGCACTGCCGCATGTGCTTGTAAAAGAGGCATTTGACCGTATGGATAAGTATGTATTCAATGCGAAATAATTGTATTTTCTAATTTTATAAGCCAAACATAATGAAAGACCGAAACGGACATTTTCCTCTGCCGTTCCGGTCTTTCGCTGTTTTGTGCATCCTGTTTTTTCAGTTTTGCTCCAGCTCCCGCTGTGCCAGCATCTCTTCCACGTTGATGCCGTACTTCTTTAAATTGACGCGGCCGTTTTCCAGCACAATGCCGTCTGCCTCCAGCATATCCGCCTGTTTCCCGGCGCCGCCGAAGACAAATTCCGCGGCCAGTTCGCCTTTGGAGTTTACCACACGGTAGCATGGAATGTGCTCCGGATCTGTGTTTTTATGTAAGGCGTTTCCCACGGCACGCGCCATCTTCGGCTCGCCTGCAAGCGCTGCTATCTGGCCGTATGTCGCCACTTTTCCGCGCGGAATCTGCTTTACCGCCTCATAGATTCTTTTGGTCGGACTGTCCGTGATGATGTCGTAGCTCTCGGCGATCATGGTACGCACAGCGTCATCGGGTACGGTTCCGTCGAGGAGAATCGTGTTCCAATGTTCTTTGTTCTGATGATATCCCGGGATAACTGACGCGAATGCATCGCGCCAGTAGTCCCGCCATTCCGGGTTTGCTTTTACATTCAGCTGAATGATTCCGTCCTTTTCATAGACCCACAGAAATGCCTTTTTGCTTCCTTTCACGCGGATGAGCTGCCAGTTGTCATCGTGAAACGGCGCTTCCTGATATGTGTCCGGGAAGGAAAGGCCATAGGATAGCGCTTCTTCTCTTGTCTTCATTGCAGACTTCCTTTCTTCCTGTCGCGGGTGTTTTGATGTTTTTTCCGCAAAACACCCGCTTTTTTCTGTATTCGTCCTGCCGCTGCGATTCTGCTTTTTTCTGCGGCATTTTTTTTATTATATCATTCCGCCTGCTTCTGCGCAATTTTTCACCTGCTATTTTTTCATCTTCGGCTGGAAAATCCAGCTTGCAAGATACGCGAAAATCAACGCCGCTGATGTTCCGACAGCCCCCGCCTTTAATCCGCCCTGGAACAATCCTAAAAATCCGCTTTCTTTTACGGCATCTTTTACTCCCTGAAACAAAAGATGCCCGAACCCGAGCAGCGGCACCGACGCGCCTGCCCCGGCGTATTCTGCAAATGGATCGTAGAGTCCCAGAAAGCTCAACACCGCGCCCGTGCACACAAGCGTTACCATAATTCTTCCCGGCAGCATTTTCGTGCGGTCGAGCAGAATCTGGCACAGGGCACAAATGAGGCCGCCGACCCAGAAGGCATTGAAATATTCCATGAACGTTCCCATTTTACACATCCTCCTCCCTCTCGATTACAACCGCCTGTGCAATACCAGGCACGCTGCTGCCCTCCTGAAAGCTGACCTTCGACATCAGCGCACCAGTCGGTACAAACAGAATCCTCTTCCACTCTCCGTTTTCCAGCTTCGGCAGCAGATACTCCGCCAGCACCGATGCCGCACAGCCGCAGCCGCTTCCGCCCGCGCCGGTGTCCTGTTTTGCCGGATCGAAGATCAGCATGCCGCAGTCACTGTGCTGTTCCGAGATATCGTATCCTTTTTTCTTCAGCAGCTCCAGCAGAATTTCCCGCCCCACAACGCCGAGATCTCCCGTCACAATGCGGTCGTAATCGGCCGGTTCCCGGTTGAAATCGACGAGATTCTGTGCAATCGTATCGCACGCAGCGGGGGCCATGCAGGCGCCCATGTTCTGGTTGTCTTTCAGCCCGTAATCAATGATTTTTCCCGTCGTAGCGCCCGTGATTTTCACTCTGCTCTTCGTTTTTCCAAGCACACACGCGCCGCTTCCCGTCACCGTCCAGCTCGCGGACGGCGGGCGCTGGTTTCCGTAGGCGAGCGGAAAACGGAACTCCTTCTCCGCCGTTCCAAAGTGGCTCGATGTCACCGCCAGCACCCGGTCACCGTATCCTCCCGCGACTGCCATCGCGCCAAGCGAAAGCGCCTCTCCCATCGTCGAGCAGGCACCGAACAGGCCGTAGAGCGGGCAGTTCAGATCCACCAGGCCGAACGATGATGCGATTGACTGTGCCAGAAGATCGCCCGCAAAAATCATGCGGATCTGCTCCGGCCTCACATTGGCTTTCTGCATTGCCAGCTTCGCGGTGGCAAGCTGCAGTTCACTCTCGCCCTCCTCCCAGCTCTCCTGCCCGCACATCGGGTCCGAAAGCGTGTGCGAAAAGTATTCGCCCAGCGGTCCATCCTTTTCCTTTTCTCCTACAATCGCCGCGCTGCCCTCGATATAGACGGCTTTGGCAAACGAGATGCTCTGCTTTCCTGTCATCTGTCTCATCGGCAAATTCCTCCGTTTTCTTATTTTGCGTCTTACCATTTCTGACCTTCAGTATTTCCGTTTTTTCCATTCTTACGCATGATTTTCCTGTTTTAGGGAACTCTGTACGCTGTAGCACAAAAATCCTGTTTCAGAAACTTTTAGAGGAATGTTTTTCATGAGTGAAATGCTGTATCTTCAGACGGAGCGGAATATCAAAATCACCAGTCCCGTCGTGACGCTCGGCGATGTGGCGCAGCTTTCCTGTTCAGACGGCGCTGTCCTTGCCCGCAATCAGGTCCGCCGCGTGGCGCATCTTCCCGATGACGGATACGGGCGCTACGTCTGCTCCGCCTCCACCCTCGTCCGCCTCGTCACGGAGGCCGAGGAGCACGTCGATGTCACCCACATCGGCGAGCCGAATTTTATTTTAACGTACGAGGATCCGCGTCAGAAAAACACCTGGATCAGCTGGTGCAAAACGATTCTGGTCGGCATCCTTACGTTTATCGGAACTGCGTTTTCCATTATGACCTTCCACACCGACATCGGCGTCCGCGAGCTGTTTTTGGATGTTTACACCCGTTTTCTCCCGCAGATGACGCCCGGATTTTCGGTGCTGGAAATTTCATATTCCATCGGCATCGGCCTTGGCGTCGTGCTCTATTTCAACCATTTCGGACGGCGGAAATTCACGCAGGACCCGACGCCGCTCGAGGTGGAAATGCGGGTCTACGAGGATGATATCGATACGACCATTATCGAACAGAACGACCGCTCCGGTAAAGGAAAGGAGGCTTTTCATGCGAATCCTGCCAGAGATCCTGCTGATCACAGCCGGTCTTAGCCTTGGCTTTTTCATCGCGAGCGGCCTTGTCGCGCTTGTGATCGGCCTTGGCATCGTGACACGGTACGCCGGCATCACAAAGACAGCAGGGAGCCTGCGTTTTTACGAATGCTGCTGTATGGCCGGGGCGCTGTTCGGCGATCTTTTCTCGCTTGGCACCTTCTCGTTTTCCCTGCCCTCCTGGACGGCCGGTGTGTTCTGGCTTTTTGCGGGCATTTATCTGGGAAGCTGGATCATCGCGCTCGGCGAAGTCGTCAACCTGTTTTCGATCCTCTGCCGCCGGATCGGACTGACGCGCGGACTGCCGTTTGTAATTCTCTGCATGGCGGCAGGGAAAATCGCGGGCTCTCTCTATTATTTTGCAAATGGATTTCAATAAGAACTGGAGGTAAGATGTGATGCAGAGTTTAAAAAGTGAACGGGCAAAAAAAGAATACGAACAGTTTGTCAAAGAGGTGACGCCAAAGCAGAATCTCTTCTGCAATATGGCAAAAGCCTTTATCGTCGGCGGTCTGATCTGTGTCGTGGGGCAGATTCTGCTCCATATCGGCAAAACGCAGTTCTCGCTCAGCAAAGATGACGCCGGCTCCTGGTGCTCGCTGATTCTGATCCTTAGCAGTGTGATTTTAACCGGCCTCAACATCTATCAGAAAATCGTCACCTTTGCCGGCTGCGGTGCGCTCGTCCCGATCACCGGCTTTGCCAACTCGGTTGCAGCTCCTGCGATTGAATATAAAAAAGAAGGACAGGTCTTCGGCATCGGTGCGAAAATTTTCACCATCGCCGGACCTGTCATTCTGTACGGTGTCTTTGCAAGCTGGCTGCTCGGCTTTCTCTATTGGCTGTGGACCGCTGCCGGGAACTGGTTTTAAATCAGTTCCGCAGCGCTTCCGCCTCTTCTTTTGTGCAGCCCTCGCGGCTGTAACGGGCTTTTTCATAGCCGTCGTGCAGCCGTCTCATGCTGTCGCCGGAAAGCTCGTTTCTCTCTTCCAGCTCCGCCGGGGTTTCGGCTCCGGTCGGCTGGTATTTTCCGGCTTTTTTGATCGTTTTTTTATACTGCCGGCGGATACGCATATTCGGGGAGAGATAGCCCTCTTTCTTTTCCCGCCGCCACGGCAGATTTTCCCGTTCGTCGTTTCCCTGATGCAGGAAGAGAACTTCGTCCTCCTCATCCTCTGAGAAGGCTTTTCCCGCATTTTTTACGCTCTGGTAAATCGCCCGCAGAACCGCGATTCCGACGGCAACCATCACAAGATACATGACCGCCGTAAAAAGATTCTGGATCCACAGCGGCATCGGTTTGTACTCTTTGTCCCCCAGCATATCGGACAGATCGGCCTGCTCCATGCCCTGCGGCGCCTCGGCCTCCGGTGTTTCGATCGTAAGATCGCTTTCCAGCTCTTTCGGCTCATATCCTGCGATCGCCTCCGCAATCGGATCCTTTCCGTAGAGCGCCGATGGGAGCACAAACAGTACCAGAAGGAGTACTGCAATTTTCAGGATCAGTTTTCCCGTCCGCTGCATCATCTCCACCGGGAGATTGGCAATTTTCTGATGGTCACGGATGAACCCGTGCATGCCGTCGAGGTACTGGCAGAAGAAGCACAGGAATACATCTGCAAAGAAAAACCAGTAGATCAGATGCCAGTAGAACGGCATTTTCATCAGCACACCGATCACATACTGTATCATAAACCAGAGAAAATGAAGGGGCTTTGGCTCATCGAGGAGCGTCGGGATCTCCCACGCTTCCATATCCGCCAGCGGCATTGAGCCGGCCGGCAGTTCCTGCGCTGCTTTCTTTAACTGGCCTTTGCGGATTCTGACATAGCCGCGGATCAGGAAAATCACAGCGGCCATAAGACCCGTCATCACGCCGGAAAGGCTCTCCAGAAATGCAGGAGAAATACCGTTCTCAAACTTGTTTTTTCCATCGTTTGCCGCCGCAGCCGCTTCAATTACCGCTGCCGCCTGCACACTGAACAGGGAACAGAAAAATTTCGCTGCCAGATACGTCACCGCGCAGACCGCAATTCCGCCAAGCAGAAACTGCCAGAGTGCTTTCGTTTTCCGGATCAGAATCCAGCTTGCGGCGGCCGGAATCAGCAGCAATAAGGATATGGCGCAGAAATACATCGCCTCCCTTCCCGTCAGCTCCAGAAAACCGGCGGCAAAGCCATAGATGCCGGCGAATAAAAGCCAGACATGAAGCCAGGTCAGCGGGATCTGTACCGGTGTCTTTTTTATTTCCATGGTTTCACCTCCCAGCCGATTGCGGTGTACGCACGGTTCTGCTCCGACGGAACTTCTTCGCCCGGCAGATACGGAATCACCCACAGCACCTGGTTCTGCGCACCGGAGAGCAGATGAAGAGCCTCACGGACCTCATCGGTTCTGTTTTTGGATACGACAACGCAGGTGTGGCCGGTGAGCTCTTTTTCCGCCTCTTTGTGCAGAAACTCCGCGCTGCCTGTGAGATTGCCCCCAAGCTGCACGCACGCCAGTTTCCGGTTCAGCTCCGCTGTTTTTCCGGCGCCCGCTGCCAGATGGACACGCAGCTCCTCGCCGGTCTCCTCATCTTTCGCATTGCTCTTCACCCACAGATTCATCTTGTTTTTCACCATCCGCGCCGCAAGCGAAGACGTGATGCGGATGCTCTCCTCGACCTGCGCTTCCTCGCGCAGAATGTTGGCGTCCTCGATATCGAGAAGCACCGTAACTTCCACGCTCGTCGTCGCGTCAAACTGATTGACCATCAGATCTCCCATCCGTGCCGACGATTTCCAGTTGATGCGGTTCATCGGGTCTTCTTTCCGGTAATCGCGGATACCGGAAAATTCAAACGGGTCCTCGTACAGGCGATTCCGTGACAGAACCATGCCCGACACGGCACGGCAGATCATCTGAATCCGTGCAGTATCGACCTGGCGCGGGTAAACGTACATCTGTGTCTGCTGCGGGTAATCGCTGTAAAGACCCTCCCGGAAAAAAAGATCGTACGCTACGGCATGCGCACCGGTGATCTCGTAGAATCCTCGTTTTTTCGCCTGAAACGGCAGTGTTCTCGTGACCTGCTGATGAAACAGGAACGAAAAGACATCGCGTTTGTAGCTCTGGTCGGTGATGCTCGCGTTTGCTTTTGCCTCGCGGTCGAATTCCAGATTCCGGCTCATCGAAATGCCAAGCTCGAGTGCCGGAATCGGCAGCAGTTTGTCGTTTACGACGACCTCTTTTAACGTACTCTCCTCGCCCTCATAGATCGCGGAATCCTGGAAGCTGACCTGGATTTTCAGATTTTTCTGCCAGTTTTTCTGGTACAGCTTTTTCTGCAGAAACCAGGCGAGCGCCATTCCAAATAGTAATAAAAGAAGCATAGTCCGTTACCTTCCTGACCAGTTTTCGGTCGGCAGATCGATGCGGTTTAAAATTTCCTCGATCACCGATTCTGCGGCTCTTCCGTCGTCTGCGCCGATCTGCATGGTGAGACGGTGTGCGAGTACCGGAACAGCCACGGTCTTGAAGTCCTCCGGCACAACGTAGTTTCGTCCCTGCACCAGCGCGTGGCCCTGTACGGCACGTAAAAATGCGAGTGTTCCACGCGGGCTCACACCGCTTGCAATTTTACTGTTGACTCTCGTCTCCTGTACGATGCGGACGAGATACTGTACCAGTTCCGGATGCAGGTAGACTTCTTTACACGCCTCCTGCAGGGTACGGATTTCTTCTTTTTGGCAGACAGACGACAGCTCGGCGAGCGGCTCCTCGGTCAGGAAACGGGCGATCATCTGCGTCTCTTCCGCCGGGCTTAATGCTTCCATCGAAAGTTTCATTAAAAAACGGTCCATCTGCGCCTCCGGCAGCGGGAAGGTTCCGAGCGTCTCGAGCGGGTTCTGCGTGGCGATGACGAGGAACGGCTCCTCGAGCGGCCGTGTCACACCGTCCACGGTGATCTGGCGCTCAGCCATGCACTCGAGAAGGCTGCTCTGCGTCTTCGGCGTTGCACGGTTGATCTCATCGGCAAGCAGAATGTTGCAGAAGGCAGGGCCTTTCGAGAAGACAAACTCTCCGCTTTTGGCATCAAAATAATTGAGACCGGTGACATCGGACGGCAGTAAGTCCGGTGTGAACTGGATGCGGCCGAACTCTGCCTCGACGGATTTCGCAAGGGATTTCGCCATGACCGTTTTTCCTGTCCCCGGGACATCCTCGAGCAGGATATGACCTTTGGCAACAAGGCAGGTCAGGACAAGCTCGATCGTGCGCTCGTTTCCGATCATGACCTTTGCGATATTTTCTTTTAATTGCTGCAATACATTATTTTCCATGTTTTGCTTCCTCCAATAGTAAGATTTAATAAAAAAATCCACCCCTCGCTGCTCTGTTTTGTGAGAACAGCACGATAAATTTATTTTACAGCACATATTTTCGGAATACAAGCAGAAAAAGGACGATGCTGTACATACTTTTCACAGCATCGCCCTTTACGGTTTCTTCTATAAATTAGCTTGTCTCTTACAGTGCTTTCCGGTACAGCGCCTCGATGTCCTGCTGACGGGACGCTCTCGGGTTGACGGCGATGTTTCCGCTCTTCATCGCATCTACCGCCATCGGCACGATTTTGCTCTCGATCTCCTCTGCTGTCACTTCTTTTCCCTTTGCCGCCTGGCGGATCGCATCGGTCAGGCTGGCCGGGATTCCGATGGCTGCGGTCAGCTCGCGGATCGCGCCGACCAGCATCATCGGCTCAAATTCATCGGCGTATGCCGGGATTTCGCTGATGTAGTTGTAGATCTTCAAATATCTTCCATGGTCTGCCAGTGCATTGTACTCTGCGATGACCGGAAGCAGAACGGCATTTGCCAAGCCGTGCGGCACATCGAAGAAGGCGCTCACAGGATGACTCATTGCATGGACATTTCCAAGTCTTGCGTAGGAAAATGCAATACCCGCGAACAGCGAACCGGTCAGCATCGCCTCTGCGGCTTCGAGATCGGTTCTGCGCGCCACGAAACGGCGGATATTTTTACCGATCAATTCCATCGCTTTTTCTGCCATGGCATCGGAGAACGGAGATGCGGCTGTGGAAATATAAGCCTCCTCCGCATGGATAAAGGCATCAATACCGCACGCTGCCGCAACGGATGCCGGAGCGGAAGTTAAAAGTTCCGGATCGAGAATCGCGTACTCTGGAAGAAGTTCATAGCTAAATACGGTCAGCTTGTAATCTCTGCTGTGGTCGGTGATCACGGAAAATGCGGTCACCTCGGAGCCGGTTCCCGCAGTCGTCGGAATGGCAATCAGCGGGACAATTTTTCCCGGCACTTTGTGTGCGCCTTCGTATTCCGTGATGCTTCCGCCGTATTTTGCCGTCACACCGACGGCCTTTGCTACATCCATCGGAGAACCACCGCCGAGTGCTACGAGAAAGTCTGCGCCAGAAGCAAGATAGCTCTCGGTTGCTTTTTCTACTGTCGTCACAGACGGATTCACCTCAATATCTGTGAAAATATCGGCTGCGATGCCTGCCGCTTTCAGGCTGTCCGCTGCTTTATCCACAACGCCCATTTTTTTCAGGGTAGGACCGGAAAGAATCATCGCATGGGTTCCGCCCATCTTCTTGGCACACTCCGGCAGTTTGGCAAGCGTTCCTGCTCCGACAATAATATTCTGTGGAATCGAAAATTCGAATGGATTCATCTTATTTTTCCCCTTTCTTTCAGAAAGCGTGCCGAAAATTTTTCTTTCCGACACGCTTTGTTTTATCCTATCTCAGCTTCAGCCAGCCATTTTGGCAAGAACACGGTCGATCGCTGCATCGATAACAACGTCGAGTTCCGCATCGTCTGCCTCCGGCATCAGGGACGCTGCGTCCTCGTCGGAGATCAGCTCGATCAGGCTGCCGAACTTCTCTTTATATTTGAACTTGCAGACTGCAAAGAATACAACACCGAGGAGGCTCCAGCCGCCTACCATCAGCCACTCCTGCCATACCAGTGTTCCGCCGGAACCAGGAATGCAGTAAACAAGTACCATGCATCCGGACATCAGAACCGCCATCGTTCCAACAAATTTGTATGCCGGAACACGGTACGGACGCGGCATATCCGGTTCTTTCTTCCGCAGGATCAGGAAGGAAAGAGATACCATACAGTAGGCAAGACAGCATCCAAAGTTACCTGCATCACAGATCCACACCATCATGCCTCGTCCTGCAAACGGAGCCAGCATAGTCAGCGCGCCGATCAGGAACAGGGCGTTGATCGGAGTTTTGTGCTGCGGATGAAGCTTTGCGAACATCGGCGGAATCATGTAGGATTCAGCCATAGAGTACAGGGCACGGGAACCGCCGATCATAAAGGAGTTCCAGGATGTGATGATACCGCACATACCGCCGACGATGATGACTTTTGCCATAACCGCTGTACCGAACGCTTTCGCCATCGCATCTGCTGTGACAAGTCCGGTTCCTGCTTCCGAGCTCAGGATTTCGGACGGGTTCAGCACATAGCCGACAGCCAGGATAACACAGGAATAGAAAACAACAGCGAGTACAACGGAGAGAATCATCATTTTACCGATTTTCTTTAACGGAACGTTGATTTCCTCTGCTGCCTGCGGGATAACGTCAAAGCCGATGAAGAAGAACGGGGTAACAACAGCAACTTTGATGATGTTCTGGAACATCGTTCCGGTGCTCTCGCCGACGAACATCTGTCCCTGCAGATTGCTGGAATCTCCGTTGATCACGGATGCCACAATCAGAAGGATACCAGCGCCGCCGATGATACAGGTAAGGACCGTCTGCAGGACGGCTGCTGTTTTTGCGCCCAGCACATTGATCAGTGTGATGAGGAACGCTACAATAACGGCTACGGCTACCCAGGAAGCATAGATATCAAATCCTGCCACGCTGTACATATAGCCTTTCAGGAATCCCGGCCACAGATATGTGATGATGGTTGGGAAGGCGCACGCCTCGAAACACGTAACACTGACGTATCCTAAAATAATCGCCCAGGTACAGATGAACGAACCGTTCGGGCCCATCGCCTTGTAGCTGAAGACATGCTCGCCGCCGCACTGCGGCATCGCTGCAGTCAGTTCTGCGTAAGTCAGTCCGATGAAGAAGATCATGACACCGCCGATCGCAAACGCAATTGAAGCTCCGACAACGCCGCCCTTCTGAATCCAGCTTCCTGAGGATACGACCCAGCCCCAGCCGATCATGGCTCCGAAAGCGATGACGAGAATATCCCATGCACCTAATACTTTGTCAAATTCTGATTTTTTCTGTTCCATGGCTTATTCCTCCCCGCTTCCGTATTTCTTCTGAATCAGTTCCTCGAGATACTCCGCTGTGCCCTCCACACCAAGGAATGCACTGTTGATCAGAATGTCTCGGTTGTGCCGGTCTCCGCGGTTGCTGCCGGTCAGCGCCAGATGACGCTTGTGATACCGTTTGTCCTTCTCGAGCAGCAGAATTTTTGCATCGCTCTCGGAAAGGCTGTGGCTCTTCATGATATTCTGAATGCGGATCTCATCCGGTGCATAGATAAAAGCCCGGAGGAGCTTGATATCTTTGCTGTCCTTTAAGATGTAATCCGCGGATCGTCCGATGATGACGCAGGCCTCTTTTTCTGCCAGTTTCCGGATGATCTGCTTCTGTACATGAATCGCACGCTCGGTCAGGTCCGCATATTTGGAGAAGGATCCACGGACATCGCCCTCGGCTCCTTTTCCGGCAATCGTACCGCCCTCTTCTACACGGTTCATGATGTCTTTCGGAATTCCGACTTCTTCAATAATCTGATCCACCAGTTCGCGGTCGTAGAACTTAATTCCGAGATCCTCCGCAATTTTCCTGCCGATGGCATTTCCTTTGGCTCCGTACTCGCAGCCGATTGTGATAACCAGATGTCCCATACCGTTTTCCTCTCACATTTAATTTCTCTGTTTTACCTGTTGTTTCCGATTCACAGAATGAAAAGAAAAACAGGACAGGGGCGAAGCATGGTTCTTTGCTTTTTGACGTCCTTGTCCTGTTCTTTTCACGCTATGAGATTTTCTTTGTTTCTATAAGAATTCTTTATTTTTCCAGAGCTTTTACGGTTTCTTCGATGATAGCAACTGCCTTGTCGCAGTCCTCCTCGGTTACGATAAGCGGAGGGATCAGACGAATGATGTGCGCTCCGATGGCGGTGATCAGCAGATGGCGGTCAAGGCAGCCATGTTTGACTTCTACGCCGCTGATGGTATCATCAAACTCTACGCCGACCAGCAGTCCCTGATGTCTGACTTCTTTGACATGCGGCAGTTTTGCTAATTTTTCTGCGAAGTAATCACCGACTTTCTTTGCATTTCCGGCAAGGTCGCGGTCGATCAGTTCGTTGACTTCTGCCAGTGCTGCTGCACAGCTGACTGGATGGCCGCCGAAGGTAGTTCCGTGAGATCCCGGGGTAAAGGCTTTTGCTACTTCAGCTGTTGCGCAGATTGCGCCAATCGGCATTCCGCCGCCAAGACCTTTTGCCATGGATACGATATCCGGTTTGATGCCGTAATTCATGTAAGACATTACCGCACCGGTTCTGCACCAGCCGGTCTGTACTTCATCAATCAGAAGCAGCATGTCGTTCTCATCACAGAACTTCCGGAGTCCCTGCATGAACTCTTTCGTTGCCGGATGAACACCGCCTTCGCCCTGTACCGGCTCAACCATGATGGCAATGGTGTTTTCGGTACATGCATCTTTGAAGGCCTGCAGATCATTGTACGGTGCGTAGGAGAATCCGTAGGTCATCGGTCCGAATCCAACCTGGCATCCGTTGCCCGGCTGACCGGTTGCAGACATGGCACCGAAGGTTCTTCCATGGAAGCCCATCTTTGCGGTTACGATGTGGTAACGGTTCGGGCCGTATTTCTCGATGCCGTACTTTCTTGCCATTTTGATCATGGCCTCGTTCGCCTCGGTACCGGAGTTCTGATAGAAAATCTTGTCCATGCCGATGGTCTCGCAGACTTTCTCAGCAAGCAGTGCCTGCGGGATGGTGTATGGATAGTTGAAGGTATGCATGATATCGTCGAGCTGCTCTTTTGCTGCTGCAACAACTTTCGGGTTTCTGTTTCCGGCGTTGTTTACGGCGATGCCTGCGTAAAAGTCAAGATACGGCGCTCCGTTTTCGTCGTACATATACATCCCCTCTGCGGTTTCTGCAAGGAAATCGAAACGCTCGTAAGTCTCGATCATGTACTTGTTTACTTTGTCTTTGATGTCCTGAACCGTTAATCCTGTGTCTTTTAATCTCATAGTGTTATCCTCCCATAGCGTTGAAAAGATTTTTTAAATAAAAAACAAAAAAGCAAAGACTACTCGTTGGTAAGCGTCTTTGCTTTGTTTTTCGTTTATTATTTTGTACAACCATACAATAGCACCACTCCCTATATTTGTCAATTACTTTTTTTAAAAAAGTTTTTTATTTTTGCTTTTTCTTTAACACCCGCTTTTTCTATTCTTTTTTGATGTTTTTTCGTCTTCCACCGTATTTTTTTCATATCCGTTGTTTTTTATTCTGATGTTCCAGTGGACTTCTGTCCATTATACTGAACAGTTCATTCAAAAAAAGAAAGCCTGTTATTCTGCGGCTTTTAGTGATAGTCGAGAAAGAAACACATGCAGCTCGTCTTCTCCGTCCCTCTGTTGCGGTAGATGTGGGTCTGGTCTGTCTCGAAACGGAATGCCTGCTTCAAGTGGATCTCATGCTCTTTTCCATTGCACTCCACGGTCATCACGCCGTCTGTCACCACCAGGTACTCTCTTGTTTTCTCTCCGTGGCCGCCGCTCACATACGTTCCGCCCGGTTCGATGTCGATGCGGTAGATTTCCACAAGCCGCGTGTCCTCATACGGAAAGCACGTCCACACAGTGTACTGCCCCTCCAGCTCTTTCGTCGGAACCAGATTCTCCGGTGTCACAAGATAACTATCCACCAGCGGCGTTGCAATCAGCTCCTGAAATTCAATCCGCAGGCCGCTCGTAATCTTCCCGAGCACGCCAAGCGACGGGTTCGCCGTTCCCTTTTCGATCTGCGAGAGCATACTCTTGCTGACCCCGGTCTGCTCTGAGGCCTGGTCGAGACTCATCCCTTTCGACTGCCGGATCCGTTTCAGATTGACTGCCACATTTTCTGTCAGATAATCCATGTTCTTCCACCTGCCTTTCTTCGTATTTCGCTCATTGTAGCACACCTTCCTCCGATATTCCAGTGAATATTTTTAAACTTTCTGCCGCCTTTCCCCGCTTCGCCTTTCTTTTCTTCCTTTATCCGCCCGGGTTTCAGGCGCTTTTCTCTGCCTTTCCCAGGAAAAGCGCCCTTCCGCCGGATTTGTATTTTTGTCAGACCTTTTCCATCCGCATCTGCCGCAGAATCTTCTTTTCCATCCGCGACACCTGCACCTGCGAAATCCCCAGTTTTCCGGCGATCTGCGCCTGCGTCATGTCCTGAAAATAGCGCATGTAGATGAGCTGCCGCTCCTTCGCGGGCAGTCGTCCCAACAGCTCTTCCAAGAAAATCCGGTTCAGCAGCTTTTCCTGCCCGTTCTCTTTTTCCGGAATGCGGTCCATCAGAGAAATATCGTGGTTTTCCCCCTGATAGATGGTCTTCTGCAGCGATTCCACCTCCGCGCCGGACTCCATCGCCTCCACGATTTCCTCCACGGTAACATCAAGCTCCCCCGCTATCTCCGCCAGCGTCGGATCGCGCCCGTTCTCCCGCTCCAGCCGCTCACGCACCGCATACGCTTTCCACGCCAGTTCCCGGATCGGGCGGCTCACCTTCACCATCCCCTCCGACCGCAGAAACCGCCGGATCTCCCCCGCAATCATCGGAACCGCATACGTCGAAAAACAGACTTCAAACGAAGGATCAAATTTATCAATCGCCTTCAACAGCCCAATGCTCCCGATCTGGCACAGATCCTCCATCTCCACCCCGCGGTTTGCAAACCGCCTCACCATGCTCCAGACCAGTCCCATATTTTCCTCTGCCAGTGTATCCCTTGCCGCTTTATCCCCTTCGTGTGCCTTTTCGATCAGGGCAAGCGTATGTTCCATGCATTCTGACTCCTATGACTTCCGATCCGGCCCTTACATTTCCGGATGCACACCGATTTTCCGTTTCATCACCACTTCCGTCCCCCATCCCGGATGCGACCTTACTTCCAGCTCATCCATAAACGCCTCCATAAACGAAAACCCCATCCCCGACCGCTCCAGCTCCGGGCAGGTCGTAAACATCGGCTCCATCGCCTTCTCCACATTTTCGATCCCGACGCCGGTATCTTTTACCGTCACCTGAAACACCTTCTCCTCCAGATCCAGCACACACTTCATCTGAATTTTCCCTTTTTCCTGCCGGTATCCGTGAATCATCGCATTCGTAACCGCCTCCGAAATCGCCGTCTTGACATCCGCCACTTCCTCCACCGTCGGATTCAGCTGCGCCAGAAACGCCGCCGCAGACACCCGCGCAAAACTCTCATTGCAGGGACGGCTCTCAAATTCCAGCGTCATCGTATTCCACCGCATCTTCTCTTCTGTTTTCATCCTTTCTCGCATCATCCCATTCCCCTTTCTGCCCACTCCCCGTCCAAAACCTACTTCCACGTCTTCTCCTCTTCCACCTCAATCACCCGCGTCACCCCCGACATCACCAGAATCCTCCGCATCCGCTCTCCCACATGCACCGCTCTCACCTTCCCGCCAATCAGCTCCATCTCCCGAAACCTCCCCATCACCAGTCCAATCCCCGAACTGTCCATAAACACCGTCTTCCGAAAATCAAACACCACCTCCCTCACATTCCTCTCCACCAAAATCTCCCCCGCCTCCTCCCGAAGCCGGTCAGCCACAAAATGATCCACCTCTTCCGGAAGCCGAATCGTCATCACCGCATCCTTCACCCAAACACGATTATCCATTTCCCATCCTCCCTCTTTCCTGTCATAAAATAAAAAACACAAAAGATTTTTCGCCGTAAAGCGAATTTCATCTTTTGTGTTTTATCTTCTCACTTTTATACTTTTTTGCCCTTCGTCCCACGCACCCTCCGCGTAGTCAGTGGTATCAGCCCGACGAAACAGCGCCGCATCTCCTGCGGCATTCTGCCCCGTGGGCGTCCGTCCTCACTATTCCTCCGTCTTCACAGTCCCCCCCAGCGCCTCAATCTGCTGCTCGGCCTTAGTAGCCTTCTGGGTTCCCGGGAACTTATCGATGATCTCCTGGAACACCGAAATCGCATTATCGGTATCCCCACTCAGCCGATACGCATGCGCCAGATAGTTAAGCACCGTATAGTCACTGTCGTTGATATTCTTAGCCTTCGAAAGCTTATCAATCGCCTCAGTGTAATTCGCATCGTCAAATGCATTCACACCCGACTGCGAAAGCTCCTGGAACATAGACGACTGCATGCTCTTGTAAATAGTGTCATACACAGCCTTTGCGTCCACAGAAAGCACCTCCGGGTTGACCTCGGTCAGTGCGTTTGTTGCGTTGCTCGTGTTGCCCTGCTGCTGCGCTTCCACAGCCTTTAAAAGGTTCTCGTAGGAAGCCGCCGTATCCTGTGCCGTCTGGATCTGCTGCTGCGCAGAAGCCGTCGTTTCGTTCAGAGAATCCACCTGGCTCTGGAGCTGGTTCAGCTGGGCCTCCTGGCTCGCCATCTTGCCGCTGTATTCCACAACCTTCTCGTCCGCCTGCCGGTTAATTCGCTGCGTATTCGCAGGCCCGATCAGGAACCACACAACCAGTGCGCCAAGCACCAGCCCAATACCGATATTCAGCATCGTTGCCGCTGTAGACGTCTCGCGGAACGTCGGCGGAATAATCACCGTATCCCCGCTTACCACACGCTCACGCTCGTCCTCGCGCTGCTCCTCCGTACGCTCCCTGCGGCCGAACCGCCGCGGCTCCAGCGACGTCTGCGTACCCGTCTGGAAATCAACCTCCTTCAGGAAACGAAGCGTCGTCGAGTTCGTCTTGTCAATTTTCGCCGCCTTTTTCAGAATCTTCCGCGCTTTCTCATACTCACCCTTGTGAATATAAATCAGCGCCAGCAGATGATATCCCTTGATCAGCTTCGGATTCTGGTTCAGAATCTTGCGCAGCTGGATCGCAGCCACATCCTCATTGTTCTCGCGGCAGCATTTCAGCGCACTGTTGTATTTCTTGATCGTCTGATTGATCATATCCAGCTTCGCCTGCTCCGCCTGCAGCGTCGCAATATACTCCGTCGCCACATTATTCTCCGGCATAATATTCTTGCTGATGATCCACTCACTTAACGCCGCAACCGCTTCACCCGTCTCAAAATAGACAAGGCCTAACAAGTTCCGCGCATGGATGTTGTATTTGTTAAACTTCAGACTCCGCCGCAGCATATCGATCGCTCCGGAAAGATCCCGGATCTCTGCCTTGTCGAGGCCCAGATTGTAGTACATATTCGAAAGAGAAAAACATTTTCTCTGTACTCTCAGGTTAAAACCACAGTTGGGACAGATCTCCATTCCGACGTCCACAACCGATTTACAATTCATACAGTTCATTCCGGCACCTTACTCTTCCTTTTCCGCTTCTGTCTCGTTTTCCTGTTCCGGCTTGTCGTTTTTCATCATTTCTTTCAAAATGTCGATCACATCCGTCAGATCACGGCTGTAAATCGCATCCTCCACCTCGTCCACATCGAGACACGGTTTAAACTTCTTCAGTTCTTCTTCGTAATTTAACATAAACAAAAAATTCCTTCCTGTATTCGCTAACCATTCCGCTTTGCAAGATATGCTTTCAGTTCGCCCGCCAGATACAGAGAACCCACGCAGAACAGCATGCCGCTGCCCTTTTTGCCCAGTGCCTTCTCATACGCTGCCCCGATCTCCGGTTCCGCGCAGACATCCGTGCATCCTGCTTTTCTGAAGTCCTCTGCAAGCACTTCCGCCGGTACGACGCGGCTTCCGTCGATCTGCGTTGCAACAACATGGGACGGATGGATGCCCTCGCAGATTTCACCGATCATCTCATGATAGTGCTTGTCTGCAACTGCCGTGAACAGAATCGTGATCTCGTTTTCTTTCGCAAAATAGCCTGCCGTGCTGACAAACTGTGCAATGCCGTCCTCGTTGTGCGCGCCGTCGATGATGACGCCCGGCGCAGCCATTTCCATACGGCACGGCCATTTGATCTTCGAAAGGCCTTCCGCAAGCACGTTCTTAGGAATGTCGTGCACGTCCTGCAGAATATGCATCGTGTAGAACGCAAGGCTTGCATTCATCATCTGGTATTTTGCCACGTACGGAATCGCAAGCTCTGCTTTTTCGCCGCCTGGGTATGCAAAGGTAAAGGTGATGCCCTCGCGGCTCTGTGTTTTCATCTCATAGAACGACGGCTCCATCGGCCATGCCGGGCTTCCCATCTCTTTCGCCTTTGCGGCAATGACAGAAGCCGGACCTGGCTGGCTGGCGTCGTAGATTACCGGGACACCGGCTTTGATGATGCCGGCTTTCTCTCCCGCAATCGCCTCGAGGGTATCGCCGAGATACTCGGTGTGGTCGCGGCTGATGGACGTGATGATGCATGCCAGCGGCTTTTCGACCACATTTGTCGCATCCAGCCGTCCGCCAAGGCCGGTCTCCATGACCAGGTATTCCACGCCGGCTTCTTTGAAAATCAGCATTCCCATCAGGAACAGCGTCTCAAAATAGCTCGGATGGCCTTCGCCCTCCGCCTCGTATTCTTTGGCTGCTTTTTCCACTTTGAGAAATGCGTCGAGAAACTGCTCATCCGACACATCTTCCCCGTTGATCTGGAACCGCTCGTTGATGCGTACAAGGTGCGGGGAGGTAAAAAGTCCTGTCTTTTTGCCGCCTGCAAGCAGCATCGCATTCAAGTACGCGCAGACGCTTCCCTTTCCGTTCGTGCCCGCCACATGGATAATTTTGATCCCTTCCTGCGGATTCCCAAGGCGCGAAAGAAGCTCCCTCGTATGTTCCGGCGGATGCTTCACCGTAAATTTCGGTATTGTTTCGATATAATCAACTGCTTCTGTATAATTCACTTTATTTCACCATTCTTCAGTATTTTAGGGCTGCTTTCAAACCCTAGTATCATTATAATCGAGTGACCGGATATGTCCATAGCAATTTTCAAAATTTTGTCCCGACTTTTCGACTTTCCCCGTAAAAAGATACAGTGGGACGTCAAAATCCGCCCCACTGTATGATCTTTCGGACACTCTTTTTAATTCTGCAGACCGCCGTCTTCGGCCGGTTTATCGCTGTTTTCTGTTTTTGACGGCTCAATCTTGTCGCCTTCGCCCTCCGGCGCACCGGACGGCGCTGCCGTCAGTTCATCCTGCGGCGCAGTGCTCGTATTGGCATTTTCCTGCGTCACATCTGTTTTCGTGCTGTCCGGGTTCGGCGTCGGCGTCGGTGTAGATACCGTTTTTGGCTCTTCATACATCATCGGCTCTGTCCTTGTCAGCACCTTCTTCGTCGAGCTGTTGCTCTGCTGCGCGATTGTAATCTGATCACCGTCTTCCAGGGTCAGACTATGCACCATCAGAATCGACGGGCTGACATAAACGGTATCCTGTATCTCCTCGTTGACTTCCACACGGCTCGATGCCGTAAAGTTTTCTCCGTAAAAATACCAGGTATCTTCTCCGGATTTTTCAATTCGTTCCAGTGTTACCGGCAGAGCACCCATCTGCAGCTTCACACGCTCATACGGTGTCTCTCCGTCTTCTCCGTAAACGTACCGTTTTCCATACAGCATATCATACTGCAGCACCTCGAGATCCACCTGATAATTCTTCGTATTCCGTCTCGTCTGATGATACCGGAAAATGGTTCCGTCATGAATTCCCACACGGTTCATAACCTCTGCTGCAATCTGGTAGGAAGCAATGTTTTCCTGTTTTCTTTTCAGTCCCATATTATCCCAGATTACGTATTCGGTCTGATACAGATAGCGGTTCTCCAGATCTTCTACTTTCAGTCCCATCGTTGGCAGATGGTCCCCGTACATCACAAGTACCACCGGCTCCGGATAATCCGCAAGCTTTGTCGTCAGCTCTTTGACAAATATGTCCATCTCATGAATCTGATTTACATAATATTCCCAGGAATAATTATTTTTTTCCCGGTCTTCCGCGCCTGTCACTGTAATCTCCGGATCGTCAAGCACCGGCTCTGTCGGATAATCACCGTGGCCCTGTACCGAAATCGTATAGATATAATCCGGTTCGTCTGTCGCATCGAGCGTTTTTATGATCTCTTTTGTCAGAATATGGTCTTTTACCCATCCTGTCGCCGTCACATCCGAGATATCCGGCATATATTCCTCCGAGGTAAAGGTATCAAAACCAAGACGTGAGAATACACTTCTTCTGGAATAGAAGTTTGCTTCATTGTTGTGGATCGCATGGGTCGCATAGCCAAGATTCTTTAAAACATACGGCGCACTCTCACAGGTCTCCTCTGAAAGCACCGATTTGTACGGATACTCACCCGCTCCGAAATACCGGAGGCTCATGCCGGAAATAGTTTCAAACTCTGTGTTTGCTGTTCCGGCTCCCACCACCGGCACGCGGAGATAACCGGAAGAATAATCCTTCATCAGCTGCCGGTAATACGGGATCGGATCCTCGGAAATGTTGAGGAAATTAACCAGCTCCGGATCGAAAAAGGACTCCAGCTGCAAAAAGATAATATTCGGTTTTACCGTATCATCCTCTTTTTGTTCGCCTTCACTCGTCTCAATCTGTTTCACGAGCTGTTCGGAATAGCCGTTCGGCTCTGAAATTCCCGTATCAAACAGGGTGACTGCCAGACAGTACGGATAGCCGTAATCCTGGTAGGCAAATGCGATGTTGACGAAATAGCTGGAAAGCACACGCTTTGCAAGCGCCAGATTCGTTGCTCCCGTAAAGAGTACAATTACCAGAGCAATCAACGGCACATTCAGATACCAGCGGATTTTCCCCTGAAATTTCGGTCCTTTGATCCAGACCCATACAAAAAATGCCAATAATGCCACAAGGGCTGCTACGACGAGGATCATGGTACCTTTCGACAGATACTTCGTCACGACCTTTGCGCCGTCACTTAAATTCCGCAAGTCCGGTCCGGTAAACGGCGTGACGCGGTTTGCCAGAATCACACCGTTAATGATGCCGAGCAGCAGCCAGAAACAGCTCATCACCAGCCGTACCAGCACACGTCTGCGGAACAGATAAACTACCATAAAAGTAGTGAAGATCAAAAATGCATTGTACAAAAAGACCCATGGGCTTTCCACCATGTAGCTCCATGCAGATGCCAGCGAATGGCGGGAAAATGCTTCAATCACCAGATACAGAATACAGCATCCCAGGGCCTGCAGCGGCAAAGAGAGCCAGTTGCAGACTTTCACTACGGTTTCCTTGTTTCCATGCAGTTTTTTTCCTTTTTTCATTTATTTTTTCAGCTGCTCCAATCTTGTCTGAACCTGCTCCATCATCTGCTGATAGTTCGCCAGTTTTTCTTTCTCTGCCTGAACTTTTGCTTCCGGAGCTTTGTTGATAAAGTTCGGGTTGCCAAGCATGCCGTTGGAACGTGCGATCTCTTTTGTCAGACGCTCTTCCTCTTTCGTAAGGCGGGCGATCTCTTTTTCCAGGTCAACCAGCTCGGCAAACGGAATGTAGATCGTTGCCTGCGGGATCACTGCGGATACCGCATCGTCTGCGATGCCGGCTTTGTCTGCCTGTACGTGAACTTCGCTTGCTCCTGCCAGAGTTCCGAAGAATACAGCACCGTTTTTGAAGGTTTCCTGTACAGCAGCATCTTCCGTTACAACGAATACGCTTGCTTTCTTTGACGGCGGTACGTTCATACTGGTGCGGACACCACGGATGCTTCTTACCGCCTCTTTCATCATCTCAACGGCTGCCTCATCCTCTGCGTATGCAAAGTCTTCGGTCTCTTTCGGCCATGCGGCGATCATGATGGAATCCTCGTCCGGATTCAGTGTGCAGTAGATTTCCTCTGTGATGAACGGCATAAACGGATGCAGCAGCTTTAATGCATTGCCAAGAACGGTTTTTAAGGTCCACAGTGCAGCGCCCTTCGTCTCGTCGGTCTCGCTGTACAGACGCGGTTTTACCATCTCGATGTACCAGTCGCAGAACTCCTCCCAGATAAAGTCGTAAACCTTCTGTACGGCGATACCGAGCTCGTAGCGGTCCATGTTGTCCGTTACTTCCGTTGCCAGCGTGTTTACCTTAGAAAGAATCCATTTATCTGCCAGTGTCAGTTTGTCTTTTGGCATTTCAGACGGAACTTCTGCTTTTTCCAGGTTCATCATGATGAACCTGGAAGCGTTCCATACTTTGTTTGCGAAGTTACGGCTGGCTTCTACACGCTCCCAGTAGAAACGCATATCGTTTCCAGGTGCATTACCGGTCATCAAAGTCAGACGGAGAGCATCTGCACCGTATTTGTCAATGACTTCGAGCGGATCGATACCGTTTCCGAGGGATTTACTCATCTTGCGTCCCTGGGAATCACGAACGAGTCCGTGGATCAGTACGTGGTGGAACGGAACCTGTTTGGTCTGCTCCAGTGCGGAGAATACCATACGGATAACCCAGAAGAAGATGATGTCGTATCCGGTTACGAGTACGTCGGTCGGATAGAAGTAATCAAATTCCGGTGTTTTCTCCGGCCATCCTAACGTGGAGAACGGCCACAGAGCAGAACTGAACCAGGTGTCCAGGGTATCCGGGTCCTGGGTGAGATGGGTGCTGCCGCATTTCGGGCATTTTTCCGGCATTCCGCCTCTTACAACCGTGATCTCGCCACAGTCATCACAGGTATAGGCCGGGATACGATGACCCCACCAGAGCTGACGGGAAATACACCAGTCGTGGATATTGTTCAGCCAGTTCTGATAAATCTTGCTGAAACGATCCGGGATGAAGTTTACTTCCCCGTTCTTCTCCGCTTCGCTGGCAGCGGCAGCCATATCCGCCATTTTTACAAACCACTGCGGTTTGATCATCGGCTCTACGGTTGTCTTACATCTGTCGTGGGTTCCTACGTTGTGAACGTGATCCACTACTTTTACAAGAAGGCCAAGCTTCTCGAGATCCTCTACCATGGCTTTTCTTGCCTCGTAGCGGTCCATGCCGGCGTATTTGCCGCACTTGTTGTTCATGGTTCCGTCATCGTTTAAGATGTTGATCTCTTCGAGGTTGTGGCGTTTTCCTACCTCAAAATCGTTCGGGTCGTGTGCCGGTGTGATTTTTACGCATCCGGTTCCGAACTCTTTGTCTACGTAAGCATCTGCGATAACCGGGATTTCACGGTCGGTCAGCGGCAGTTTCAGCATTTTTCCTACAATATCGGTGTATCTTTCATCCTCCGGATTGACAGCTACGGCAGTATCGCCGAGCAGAGTCTCCGGACGGGTCGTTGCGATTTCTACGAAGCGGCCTTCTTCTCCAACTACCGGGTAGTTGATGTGCCAGAAGTGGCCTGCCTGCTCCTGATATTCAACCTCTGCATCGGAGATGGAAGTCTGGCATACCGGGCACCAGTTGATGATGCGGCTTCCTTTGTAGATCCATCCTTTTTCATACAGACGGCAGAATACTTCTTCTACGGCTTTGGAGCATCCCTCGTCCATGGTGAAGCGTTCTCTCTCCCAGTCTGCGGAGGAGCCGATCTTTCTTAACTGGCTGTTGATGCGTCCGCCGTATTCTTTCTTCCACTCCCAGCAGTGCTCCAGGAATTTTTCGCGTCCGATTTCATCTTTGTCGATGCCCTGCTCTTTGAGCATATTGGTAACCTTTACCTCGGTTGCAATCGCCGCATGGTCGGTTCCCGGCTGCCAGAGGACTTCATATCCCTCCATCCGTTTGAAACGGCAGAGAATATCCTGCATGGTGTTGTCGAGTGCATGGCCCATGTGAAGCTGTCCGGTTACGTTCGGAGGCGGCATCATAATGGTAAACGGTTTTTTGTTCGGGTTTACAGTGGCGTGGAAATATCCTTTATCCAGCCATTTCTGATACAGTCTGTCCTCGAGTCCTTTCGGATCGTAGGTCTTTGCGAGTTCTTTGCTCATGAGATCCTCCTTTTATGTTTGGTGTATTGTGGTATTTATTCCCGCAGAGGCTTGTCTTAAATCAAAAACGCCCTTCACATACACATAACATGCATGCAAAGGGCGAAAATTCCGCGGTACCACCTTAATTTGTATCTCGTTTCGGAGTCTGTAACGTGACTCATGCGTGAGAACCTAATCATCACATCTTCTGTGCTTTTCAGCTCTCCGGTTCAGAAGCTACCTTCCATGACCACCTTCCCGGACAGCCTTTCAGCCGGTGAACCGTCCTCTCTTTTGGGGCCTGCCATGTACTCCTCTTCCTCATAACCTTTTCTTTTTCTGTTGGAATAGAAACTGCATTTATCATAATCGCGTTTTTTTATTTTGTCAAGCCGCCGCGGGCAAAAACCTTTCTTCTTATGGAAGTTCTAAGATTTCACGCGCTTATTTTCGGTGAATCCGCGATACACAGTACTGCATTTCTGCGCGGCCGTACGACGCGTAGCGGACCTGTTCTTTCGAAAACGGCTTCGCATTGCTTGGCCGTCCTAGGTTTTCGCCGTGGATCACCTGATCCACAAGGTCGATGAGATCTGCGAGAACACCGAGGCTGAGCGGATTGTAAACCGGATGCGCCGTCGATTCAAACACCTGCGTGTGATGACCGCCGAAGAATTTCATGCGGCCGCCCTTTTTCACCAGCCACGCCATCAGACCAACCAGACCATCATAATACTCTTCCAGGCTCGTTCCGCCCGGCACCTGCATCCAGACACCGCAGCCGCTTCCGATCGCATCTCCGGTGAACAGGTAATTCTGTTTCGTCTCCAGCACGACAACACTGCCCGGCGTATGGCCCGGTGTCTGACAGACGGCCAGCTCTGTGCCGCCGAGCGGAATCACGGAATCGGTACGGATGTCATGAATCTCCTCCCACGGTTTTAATTTTCCCGCTGTCAGCATCACAAGCGTCTCTGGATCCATCTTCTTTTCATCGTGGCACATGTACACCTCATCAAACTCATCCATGTGATACATGTGATCCGGATGCGCATGCGTGATGACCAGCAGAAGCGGCTTGTCCGTCAGCTCACGGATCACCGGCAGAATCTTTGTGCCTGCCGTAATGCCGGTATCAATGACAGCCGCTTTTTCTTCACCTTCTACTACATAGAACGATGAATTTCCTGCGTCCAAAATACAGTAAATTTTTTCCCCGATTTCTGTTACCTGAAAACCCTCCATGATGTAAAACCTCCTTAAAATAATAATGTACCCTCGGAGTCTTTCTGTGCTTGCTTTTTTCCTTTCGGCAATTCAGTGCCCCGCATTCTCTTCCCCGATGATGATCGAAAGCAGCGTATGATCCAGCATGATCGTGCGGTTCCACGGATTGAAAATCACACCGCTGATCTCCTTTGTTTCGGATGCCATGTGGATCAGCTGTTCCAGACTCACGAGAAACGTAGATTTCACGCTGCTGCTCCCCTTTAATTCCTCATCAAAGCTCGTAAACGCGGCCCACCAGACTTTTCCGTCTGCGCTCTTTACCGTTCCGATCCGGATCTGATCGTCGCCGGATGGCGGTTCCACGGAAAGAATCGCCTGTCCGCCCTCTTTCATTCTGCGGCGGATTACCGTCAGCACATGTGCCAGCAGTTCCGGCGTCGGCTCCTTTTGCAGTCCCAGAATTGCTTCCTCTATCGTTTCATTCCCCTGCAGCCCTTCGTCCTTTGGAGTTTCCATTTCTTTTGCCATTGCTCTTATCCTTTCTTTTTCGCTTTTCCCACACAGAATCTGTGTACCATCATCCCCGGCAGCTTCGGCACTTCCGATGACATTTACTCTGCGCCTACCCAGATGCCGTCTTTCCCGCAGAATCTGCGCTCTTTTGATAAATCCAAAACGTTTTCCATCCGCTTTAAGATCTGATCGTACTTCCCTTCCCGCATCAATGCAATCGTCACCTGATCCGTTCCGATCTGCAGATGGCGGAAGCCGCGTTTTCCTTCCTCCGTCCACGGCAGAGTCAGCTCCAGTTCAAAGCCGCCGCTGCTTCCGTACAGCTCACCCGGCTGTTCGTCCGCAAACAGCTCGAAAAGCGGCTGATAATATGCTTTGAAATAATTCTCCTCTGGAAACCAAAGTGTCCCGTCCCCGGTCCGCTCCGGCTCTTTTACAACGGCATTCAGATAGCCTCTCTCGTAATACGTCATGCACGCCGCGCTCTTCGCCAGCGGATTTTCATTGATCTTCTCGATCTCCGACGCCGCCCGGCATCCGTTTCCAAAGGCCGCCTGGCTGTTCTCGCTCCTGCCGACCGGCTCCCAGACGCTCCATGCGTTCTGCTTTCCGTATCCGATCAGATCCTGGCGGTATGCACCGTTGTATTTTACAAATTTTTTCTCCCCCGGCTGCTCGATCAGGTTCAGCGGTACCATACAGTCAATTCCGTACAGCTTCTGCGCAATCAGCCGCGTGTAGATGATGCCGAGATAATGACAGATTGCACTGCGCTCCGCCGTGTCGAGATACATAATCTGCTCCGCTTTTGCCAGCTGGTCGCCGCGTGTTTCGAGCACACTCTCCACCATCGCAATCCGTGACTGCAGCTCCACCTTCCGTTTTCCGCGGTAGCGCGCCGACAGACGGCCGTACGGCATCGTGCTTGCAAGAACCGCGTGCAGCAGCTCCAGATTCGTGTATTCGATCATAATATCTTTCTTATTTAAACCGAGCTCTGCGTCGGTATCGACTTCCGTCACATTGATGATATATGTTTTTTCTTCGGTCAGTATCATTTGTTTTGCCTCTCTTTTTCAGTACTCTCTTCCATGCTCCTTCAGCCAGCTCTGCCACACTTTGTAATCGGGCATCTGCTGTGCCACCACCGCGTAAAACCGCGCGGAATGGTTCATCTCTTTCCGGTGCGCCAGCTCGTGGATAACGACGTAATCCATCACGCGCTCCGGCATCAGCACCAGTTTCCAGTTGTAGTTCAGATTTCCGGCGCTGCTGCAGCTGCCCCAGCGGGTTTTCTGCTCACGAATCGTGATTCTCCCATACGTTACGCCCATCTTTTTTGCAAAATGTGCCGTCTTTTCCGCCAGCATCTGCGCCGCACGTTTAACCGCCGCTTTTCGCTCTGCTTCCGTCAGACGGTTCGCTGCTTTCTGCTCTGCGGCCGCCAACGCTTTTTCCCGGTGTGTGTGAATCCAATCCTGTTTTTCTTTTAAGAATGCTTCGATTTTGTATTTTGCCATCCGTTTCGGTGCGCGCACCACCACGCTTCCATCCGCTTTGACCTGGACGGCGAGCGTTTTGCGGGCGGAATACACGATCTCATAGGGAATCTGTTTTAAAATCCGCTCTGCGCTGTCTTTCTGTTCCATTTATTTTTCCTCAAAAGCTGTCTGTTTTACCATTTTTTTGCCTGTTTTTCATTATACCTTTTTCCCGGCGGAAACGCAATCGGATTGCTCACAGAAAAAAACGCGAGCAGAATCACCGTTTTTCTTCCGGCAATTCTGCTCACATTTTTCTTTCTCTTATTTCAGCTCAATTTTTTTCTGCTTTCTTCGGATGCACAGCCTCACAAATAAAATCGCCGCCTGCACGCAGAGAATCATCACCAAAATTCCAATCATGGACAGCGCTGTTGCCCCCAGTCTGATCAGTTTTCCCATTCTTTTTTCCTCACTTTTCTTTCTATCGTGCCAGAACCGGATCGGCTGCCGCATCCCACAGCAGGCTGTCCGTCTCACTTGGTTCCAGGTATCCATATTTTACCATTGCCGCCAGCACCTGCTTTTCCCGCTGCAGCGCCAGATCCGCGTGGCGCGACGGTGCGTAGGCGGACGGTGCATTCGGGATTCCGGCGAGGAGAACGGCTTCGCTGTCGTTCAGCTCCTGCGGTTCTTTCCCGAAGTAGCCAAGCGATGCTTCTTTGAGTCCGTAATAGCCATCCCCGAAATAAATGGTGTTGATGTACAGCTCAAGAATTTCTTCCTTGGAGAGCTGTCGTTCCACATAGAGTGCAGTCCACGCCTCTGCCGCTTTCCTGGCAAGTGTCTTATTCTGATCGTAATACATGTTTTTTACCAGCTGCTGTGTGATGGTACTGCCTCCCTGCTCCAGTTTCATCACGCGGATATCATGTACAACGGCCCGCGCCATGCTGATCCAGTCTATCCCGTGATGTGTGTAATACCGGTGATCCTCAACAGCAAGCACCGCTTTTTTGTACAGATCCGGCACCTGTTCAAGAGAAGCCCACTGTGCTCCGCTTCTGGCTTCCTCTACTGCCTGCGCGAGCGGCTTTTCCTTCACTGCCTTCTGATAGGAAACATATCCCTGGATTGCCCAGAACATTCCGGCCGTCAGCAGGATCAGGCAGAAAAATGCCAGAAAACCTCCAACCATTTTTCCCGCTGTTCCCCGGTGTTTTCGTGTTCTTTTTCTCATGGTTTCAAACCCCTTTGTTGTTCTTTCCTGCTTTCTATCCTACCATATCTCCCTTAACGCCTTCTTGCCTCTTTCTTAGGAATTCATTAAAATTGTGAAACTGTATGAAATGCATTTTGCACGTTTTTTCAAATAATCGCTGCTGCTGCGGAATACTTTAACCGAATCAGGCAAGCAGCGAAGCGGATTGCGAATATCCGCTTGACAAAACAGAAAAAGACAGACACCTGGCAGATTGTCAGGATGCCTGTCTCTTGTTTTTATCTTTTGGTTTTTCAGAAACGCTCTGTGATTATGCTGCGGTTCCGTAGTTCATTACATGAGCTGCTGACAGTGCTTTTCGAACGGCTACACTGAGAATTTCAGCTACTACAACGGAAATCACATCTTTTACGATGTACGGAACGGAAACTGCCAGGAAGGAAGCCGGGATCGTGTTTCCTGTTACAATAGAAAACTGTACCACACCGAATGCGTGACATACCGCAAGACCTGCGATTCCAAGAACGAATGGTTTGCCCGGGAAGCCTTTTTTAATTCCGGCACCGCAGAGCATTGCCATCGGAATAAATCCGAAAATAAAGCCGCCGGCCGGTCCGAGAAGAGCGCCGAAGCCACCGCTCATGCCGGCATAAACCGGAACGCCGATCGCGCCGAGGATCAGATAAAGAGCGGACGATGCACCTCCCAATTTCCAGCCAAGCACGTAGCCGCAAAATGCCATTGCAAAGGTCTGCAGCGTCACTGGAACGCCGGTCGGAAGCGGAATCGTCACAATGGACAGTACCGCAAGCACTGCCGTCATCATGCCGGTCAGTACAATCTGTTTTGTGGTAAGTTTTGATTTTTTCATGAATGTAAGTCCTCCTCGCAGGTTCTTGTATCCAATTCTTTCTGCTTTTGAATTGTTAACCTTATTTCAATATAGGTTAATATTTCACTTTTGTCAATCCCTTTTTTAAAAATGCAGAGAGTTCTGCTACGGTTCTGTTACACTTCCTGAAAATAACGGTCACCCTCTTGTTTTCTATTTTCTTTCTATGGTATACTGTATAGTCTCGGAGTTTTTCCGTGAATGTTCACCCGATACAAACGATGAATTTTTATTCCATTTGAAAGGAGATACCCTCTATGAAACCTTCCGAAAATCCTCTCGGCTCGGAACCGGTCAGCACTCTTTTGCGGCGTTTTGCGATTCCGAGCGTCATCGCGATGCTCGTCAGCGCCCTCTATAACATGGTAGATCAGCTCTTTATCGGTCACAGCATCGGCGTGCTCGGAAACGCTGCGACCAACGTAGCGTTCCCACTCAGTATGGTCTGCACATCCATTGGCCTTCTCTGCGGCATCGGCGGTGCTGCAAATTTCAATCTCTGCATGGGCAGAAAGGATCCGGAGCACGCGAAATCCTATGTTGGAAATGCCATCTCCATGCTGGCAATCCTCGGTGTGATCCTCTGCGTTGCCGTTCAGCTTTTTCTGCGTCCGATGATGCTTCTCTTTGGTGCAACGCCGGATGTCATTGATTACGCCTGTACTTACACTCGAATCACCTCCATCGGATTCCCGTTTCTGATCATCACAATCGGCGGCTCCAACCTGATCCGCGCGGATGGCAGCCCGAAATTTTCCATGCTGTGTAACCTGGTCGGCGCGATCGTCAACACGATTCTCGACCCGCTGTTCATCTTCGTTTTCCACATGGGCATGGCAGGTGCAGCGCTCGCCACGATCACCGGACAGATTTTATCGTTCGCGCTCGTTGTCTTCTATCTGCGCGGTTTTAAAACGCTGCCGCTTTCTCTTTCCGATCTGAAACCGAACATGGCCTGCTGGGCACGGATTGCTGCGCTTGGTGCAACTCCGGCATTCAATCAGGTGGCAATGATGGTTGTTCAGATCGTTATGAACAACACACTGACCTACTACGGCTCCAATTCCGTCTATGGAAGCGACATTCCGCTTGCATGCGCCGGTATTATTTCAAAGGTGAATATGCTGTTCTTCTCCTTTGTCATCGGCATTTCCCAGGGACTTCAGCCGATTGTCAGCTTCAACTTCGGTGCACAGAAATATGACCGCGTGAAGGACGCTTATAAAAAAGCAGTTTTTGCGGCGACTGCCATTTCCATCGTCGCCTTCCTCTGCTTCCAGCTCTTTCCGCGCCAGATTATCGGCATTTTTGGTTCCGGTTCAGAAGAGTACCTGCATTTTGCAGAGCGGTACTTCCGCATTTTCCTGTTTTTCACATTCCTGAACGGTATCCAGCCGGTCAGCTCGAATTTCTTTACCTCAATCGGAGCACCGAAGAAGGGTATTTTTCTTTCGCTGACGAGACAGATTATTTTCCTGCTTCCGCTGCTGCTGATTTTTCCGTATCTCTTCGGCATTGACGGCGTGATGTACACTGCACCGATTGCAGACCTTGCAGCCGCATCAGTCAGCATCGTTATGGTCGTGCGGGAATTTAAGATTATGGCAGAACTACAGAAGGCTGCCGCCTGAAAACAGTTTTTTTCCTGTAGTTTCCGCTCGTTTTTACTGCGCTGCGGTCGCCAGAGTCTTGCTACAGATCATTGCCGTGTAAACAGGAAAGAATCCTGTCCGGAAAGTAAAAAATCGTATGCTGTTGCTTTTTCCACAACAGCATACGATTTTTTTATGTGTTATCCACACTTTTCTTTATTTATTCACATGCATCCACATCAGTCCATGCGAAGAATCATGGTCAGGATTCGTTTTGCACAAAGAGCGATTTCGTCGCGGGTGATGTATCCCTTCTCAAATGCCTCCTGTACGCGCTCCTCGTATCCGTTTGCCATCTTGATATCATTTCCGGCTTTTGTCTCGCGGTAATGCTCGCCGTGTGTCCACCAGTCGGTCGTTACCATTCCCTTAAAGTCCCACTCACCGCGCAGAATACCGGTCAAAAGATCCTTGTTCTCAGATGCCTGAACGCCGTTGATCAGGTTGTAGGACGACATGATTGTGTATGGATCTGCCTCTTTTACGATGATTTCGAAGGCTTTCAGGTAAATCTCACGCAGCGCACGCTCGGAAACGCGGGAATCGCTGTCTTTTCGGTTTGTTTCTTTGTTGTTGCAGCAGAAGTGTTTCACACTTGCCCCGATATGCTCGGACTGCATACCGCGTACCATTGCCGCACCGGATTTTCCGGCTACAAGCGGATCCTCGGAATAATACTCAAAGTTTCTTCCGCAGAGCGGGCTTCTGTGAATGTTGACAGCCGGGGTCAGCCAGATGCCGATGTTGTTTTCTTTGACTTCCTCTCCGCCGGCTTTACCGATCTCTTCGATCAGCTCCGGATCCCAGGTGCAGGCAAGCAATGTTGCACACGGCCATGCGGTCGTGTTGACGCCACACTGCGGCTGAATGCGAAGGCCTGCCGGTCCGTCTGCGGTCATGATATTCGGGATGCCGTACTCAGGCAGATTTCCCATGCCAAACGTGTTGGCAACTCCTGTGTTCGGCTGACCGCCGAGCAGATGAATGAGTGCTTCTGTCGGAAGCTTATCTACAAACTCGTCGAGCGTTTCTTTTCCTTCGACCACATTCATCAGGTTCGGATTCGTCTTTGCTGCTTCCATAAGCTCACCAAAGCTCTTTCTCTCCTGTGCTTTGACTGCCGGGAGGAAGCCTTCCAGAGTCAGCTTATCCTGACGCTCCAGTCCTTCTTCCTCGACAGGGCCGTTATCGGTCGGAAGCGCTTCGTAGGTTCCATCCGCAAGGAGACGTTTTTCCAGCTTATGCGGAGCGGCAAGGCTGGTGTACTGTGCAGTCACTTTTGCCTCTGCCAGATCGTAGGTGAAGTCCAGTTTCTTCGCATCTCTTACATTGTTTCCAACGTAGAAGACATAGCTTCCTGCCTCAAGAACATAGGCAGATTTTGCAACCTTTCCAAGGTCATCAAAAGATGCCATATCTTCCACTGTAAAGGAAAGAACGACTCTCTGTGTCTCACCTGGCTGCAGCAGTCTTGTTTTCCGGTAAGCGCCAAGCTCTTTGGCCGGTTTGCCAAGCTTGCCCTGCGGTGCGCCATAGTAGAGCTGTACAACTTCTTTTCCGGCACGTTTTCCGGTGTTGGTAACAGCTGCTTTTACAACAATCTTTCCATCCTTCTCTTCTGCCCCCAGAACTTCTGTCTCAAAGCTGGTGTAGGAAAGACCGAAGCCGAACGGATAATTGACCTTCTCCGCTGCGCCCGCAATCGTCTCGAAATAACGGTAACCAACGTAGATATCCTCGTTGTAATCCACGTAATAAACGGATTTATGGAAGTTCTCGGTGGATGGATAATCCTCGAGGGTTGCTGCGTAGGTATCAACCAGTTTACCGGATGGGTTGACGCCGCCTGTTACAACGTCCGCTGCCGCGAGGCCGCCTTCCATGCCGCCCTGCCATGCCATCAGCACCGCCGGAATCTCTTTGCAGTCTTTGAACCAGCTGGTATCAACCATACCGCCGACGTTCATGACAACGATGACATTTTTAAAGTTTGCTTTTACTTTTTCTACCATGGCTGCTTCGCCGTTTGTCAGGCAGAAGTCGCCGTTTTCGAAGATGCTGGCGCTCAGCTCGATCTGTTTTTTCTCATCCTCAAACAGCTCATAGCCTTCATCGTTGATCTGGCATTTGCGGTCCCATCCCTCGCCGGAGAAACGGCAGATGGTGATGATTGCGGTATCGGTAAATGCTTTTGCTTTTGTTACCAGCTCGTCCGGTACTTCCGGCTCTCTTGTCATGCCTGGTACAGCGCCTGCAGCATACTGTTCTTTTACATTTTTCTCATAGAATTCCGGCAGCTCATGGAACAGAGAAACCTCCCCCTCGGCTTCTTTGATCTTCATGCCTTCGTAGAAGTTGCGGATATACGCAACGGTAACGTCACCGCTTCCGCCGCCGCCTTTTACGTAATCAATCGTTCCTTTTCCGAATAAGGCTACCTTTGTGCCTTTTGCGAGCGGCAGTGTGTCGTTCTCGTTTTTTACCAGAACCATACCCTCGCCTGCTGCTTTTCTGGAAAGTGCGATATGTTCAGCGCTTCCTGTTACCCTTTTTCCGTCTTTTCCCAGCGGCAGAACCGGCTGGTAAAGACTTCTCTGCCATTTACCCATTTTAAGCTTACCTCCTGTATTTTCCGGTGCGCAGATCGCTTTCCGAACGCGCCCCATTCTGTTTTTATGATACGAAGTTTTTGATAGGATGTCAATTGGTTTATCAGCAGAATTACCATATTTTTTCTTTTCTTCTTTCAAATTTGCTGTATTTTTACCAACGTTTCGTGAATTTGCTCTCTTTCGTCCGTCCTGCTCTCGGACATTTTCCCGCTTTTGGGGCTTGTCCGGGAAATAACGTTGTTTTATACTTTACTTCATAAGGGCAGCAGCACTTTTGCCCTGCTTTTGATCCCGTTAGGAATGGAGTCTGTTTTATGAAAATACTGATTTTATCGTGTAATACCGGAGGCGGCCACAATGCGGCGGCCTTCGCATTAAAAGAGAGTCTGGAATTTCATCACCACGAAGCTGAAGTGCTGGACCTGATGCGTCTCGGGCGAAAACATACATCCGCGCTGGTCGGCGGAGCTTATGTAAAACTCGTCTCCGTTTTCCCGGCCGGATTCGGCGCTGCCTATCAGCTCGGAGAGCTGGTACGCCGCGTCCCGGGGAAATCACCGGTTTATTATGCGAATGCGCGGCTTGGAAATGCACTCGCCGATTATATCGTTCAAAATCATTTTGATGGTGTCGCCACAACGCACCTTTATCCGGCGGAGACACTGACCTGGATGAAACAGAAAGGGCTGCTGACCATTCCATGTGTCGCCATCGCTACAGATTACGCCTGCATTCCGTTCTGGGAGGAGACAAACTGCGATGATTATGTCATTCCGCACAAAGACCTGATCCCGGAATTTGCATCATACGGCATCCCGAAAGAAAAGCTGCTTCCGCTTGGCATTCCGGTCCGGCCCGCATTTTCGCGCCCGGCGTCGAAAGAAGATGTGCGCCGCCATCTCGGTCTTCCCGAGGATGCTCCGCTGTTTCTCGTCATAAGTGGCAGTATGGGATTCGGCAAGGTGCATTTGCTCGCGCATGAGCTCGTTTCCCGCCTGAAAAGCGGCGAACAGGTTGTGATTATCTGCGGAAATAACAAGAAACGGGCGCGTTCTCTCCGGCTGCAGTTCCATAAAAATTCAAATGTCCACGTCGTCGGCTTTACGCGTCATGTCGCGGAATATATGGCTGCCGCTGATGTTCTTTTTACAAAACCCGGGGGCTTAAGCAGTACGGAGGCGATTGTGCGGCGCGTTCCGCTGATCCATACTGATCCGATTCCCGGGTGCGAGACGAAAAACCGCGCCTTCTTTGTCTCCCGCGGAATGTCCGTGACCGGCACGCATCAGAAAGAACTGGCAGACGCCGGTATTTCGCTTGCAAAGGATGATGCGCGTCAGATTGCGATGCGCGATGCACAGCGGGAAAACAGCCATCCGCAGGCAGGAACGGCGATTACGCATCTGTTAGAAAAATTAGTTTCGGAGTAATACTTATGAGGATGACGATTTATCTGTTTTATCTTTTATTCGGCTATCTCTCCGGCAGTGTGCTGTACTCGTATCTGATTCCAAAGCACTTCTGCCATGTGGATGTCCGAACCGCGAATGAGGACCAGAATCCCGGCGCATTCAACGCATTTTCTGCGGCTGGACCGCGCGTCGGACTGTTCTGCGTTCTGTGCGATATTGGGAAGGGCTTTCTGCCGGTGTTTCTGGCAGTACACAGCTCTGCGGTTTCGATGGGTTCGTGGCTTTTTGCTTTGATTCTTCTCGCCCCGGTGGCGGGTCATGCATGGCCGTTTCTGCAGCCGGCGAAAGGCGGAAAGGCGATCTCTGTCTCGTTCGGCGTACTGCTCGGTCTCCTGCCGGACCTGCGGCCGGCGCTTCTGCTGGCTGCATTTTACCTTACCTTTTCGCTGATTCTGATTATCCAGCCGCACAATCTGCGCTCAATTGCTTCCTTCGCAGGCTTCGCTGCCGCCGCTCAGCTTTCCCGCTTTCTGCCGTCCGTACGGCTCGGAAGTCTGCTCGTGTCACTTGTCGTCTGCTACCGCCACTTTTTCAGCTTCCGACGGTACGAATCCGAAAATGTTTCATTTACAATTCAGTCTCTGTCTGCTAAAATAAGGGACAGACAGAAAAAACATTAACATTCTCCCGGATTTTCCGCATTTTTTATCTTTTCCTGTAAATTTCGGAAAACATTTTTAAATATCGTTTATGCAAAAAGACCCCTCTGCTGTCCATGCACACCCAAATGGCGCATGCATCGCAAACACATGGGAACCAGAAGGGGAACTTCTTGTAAATCTGCTGAAAACCCGCCAGAATAACTTCAGGAGGATATTTCATATGCTTTCAGAAAAAATGGTAACTCTTGGTACCAAAAAATCGGTCATCCGTGAAATCTTTGAATACAGTAAAAAACGTGCCGCCGAAATCGGTGCGGAAAATGTTTTCGATTTCAGCATCGGAAATCCAAACGTCCCGGCTCCGGCTTCCATTCATGAGACAATCAAAGAACTGCTTGATTCCCGGGATGACTACTATCTGTTCGGTTACACTTCCGCACAGGGAGATGCCGACACCCGCGCTGCCATTGCAGCGAACCTGAATGAACGCTTTGGCACTTCTTTTGGCGCCGATAACTTTTACATGACCTGCGGTGCTGCCGCTTCCCTCCGCATTGTCCTTGGCGCACTGACCCTTCCGGGCGATGAATATGTGGTCTTCACTCCATATTTTCCGGAATACCGCGTCTTCATCGAATCTGCCGGTGCAACGATGGCAGAAACTCCGGCCAACCCGGACACCTTCCAGATCGACTTTGACCAGCTTGCCGCTTCTGTCAATGAGCACACAAAAGGTGTCTTCGTCAACTCCCCGAACAATCCGTCCGGTGTTGTTTATACGGAGGAAAGTATCCGTCAGCTTGTCGCTTTTCTGGAAGAAAAATCCGCTGCCTACGGCCATCCGATCTATCTGATTGCCGATGAACCGTACCGCGAACTCGTCTATAGGGACGTGGAAGTTCCTTATCTGACCAAATATTATAAAAACACGCTGGTCTGCTACTCCTACAGTAAATCGCTGTCTCTGCCGGGCGAACGTATCGGCTATGTTCTTGTACCGGATGAAGTAGAAAATGCCAGAACCGTTTACGCCGCTGTCTGCGGAGCCGGACGTGCCCTCGGTTTCGTCTGCGCGCCGAGCCTGATTCAGCATGTCATTGCCAAATGTGCCGGTCAGGTTTCCGATCTGTCTGTTTATAAAAAGAACCGCGACCTGCTGTACGATTCATTGAGTTCCTATGGTTTTACCTGTGTTCACCCGGACGGTGCTTTCTATCTTTTCATGAAATCCCCGGAAACGGATGCGTATGCTTTTTGTGAAAAAGCAAAGAAATACGAACTGCTCCTCGTTCCAGGCGATGATTTTGGCGCGCCGGGATTTGTGCGGATCGCCTATTGTGTAACAACCGCGCAGATTGAGCGGGCACTGCCGGCGTTTGAGAAGCTGGCGAAAGAATATTTCGCATAGGGACGGATTTTAGAACGTACATTCTGTGATTACCTGTCAAACGCACTAGGTTTTTAATTTATGAAAGCGAAAAAATTTCCTGCTGGAAAAGCATATCTTATTTCTGATATCTTTTTCCAGCAGGAAATTTTTTCGCTTTCCCATCTTTTCTATCTTGCTCCCCTTTTTATTCACCATCCGCTTTCGCTGGTTGGCACAACCCGGAAGCACTGTTTCACTGGTTTTACATTCTAGCGTGTGTTTGAAAAAGGCTCTGGCGTATTCCCCAAAATTCATTTCTTCAACGTCTCATTCCCTTCCCCCGCCTGCTCCATAATTTCTTCCAGCGTACGCGGTGTATAATTCATATACGACCGCATGCATTTCCGGAATGGATGAAAACGGGCGATTGTCAAACTTGATTGCGTTTTCATGGAATAAATGCAGGTCGCTGATATAATATTTCATGTCTGGCGTTCCTTTCTGTTCGTTATTTCAAAGCCCGTCCCACCGCATCATACCGTTTTGCATTTAACTGTTCCAGCAGGCATCGATACGGATCCAGTTCATTGGAAAGTACCATCTGATAAACGGCAGGACTAAATCCGCTGACCAGGGCGACTCCAGCTTCATTTTGCTGCAAAGGAACCGTGTTTGTCCGTGAGCAGAGATTCCAGAATACCAGACGCGGCATCTGATATCCCTGCGCTTCATATGCTCGGTTGATTTTCTCAAACAGCGTTTCCAGTGAAATGCACTCGTCCGATTGTTCCCACTCCCATCGTCTGCATCCCGGAAACCGAACAGCCGCGTCAAATTCCATATCAGAAAGGATCAGAATATTTTTTGGCAGATCATCCTGTTTCATGTGATGAGAAACTGCTGTATCCAGGATCAGCCGGAAAACTGCCTGAACATCTGTATTCGCACATTCATCGTACGCATCACAGATTTCCAGTTTATCCCGCAGGCTTTCGGTATATTCCAGGCTCACCAACCTCGGATGTTCACTGAAAGTAATAAACTGATCGTGAAATTCTCCCTGGCACCGTTCGGAAAAATAAATGGCAAGTGCTGTTGCGACCTGAAGCGCTGTTACGTTTGTTCCGCCAACTCTTTTCATCATCGATCCCGATCCGTCACGTACCACAAGCGTGTTTTCGTCGTTTTGTACATAGTCCGGCAAAGCTTTCCACAATGCTTCCAGCGTATCGTTCTTTTCCTGCAGATTCATCCGCCACATATAGCGAGAACTTTCTCTGTAGTACTGTGCCACAATATCTCCCGGAAACAGCACGTCCGCATGAATCTTTGCCTCCCCGCGTGTCAGCTTACTTAAAAACTCCCGCCGACGGACTCCATCATGTTTCAGAAATGCATTGCCATACAGCAGATTCGCGCGGGACGTCACACGGCTGTACTCGATTTTGAACCAGCGATTGGCGGACATCTGCACTTCTGCCACGTTCAGATATGCACGAAGACCGGACAACATTTTCCGGTATTCCAGCTCCAACATTCCAAGTGCCTGATACAGCACCCTTGCCTGTCTTTTCGTCGCTTCCGAACTTGTATTGCAGGACGGCATCCACTTGGCAAGCAGGGATACCTGTCCGCCCATTTTCATTGCATCCAGATCTGCCATTAGCTGATCCTTCACTGATTGGATGACTTTCTCATGCACCGGAGTATCCAGCAGGGAAAGCCAGTCATCGAACCTGCCATATTCTGGGATCAGCGGTACTACATTTTCTGCATAATCCGCATGATTTTTCATCAGCCACTTCAGGCAGATGCGGAATGTGTGGCGCTCTCCCATGCCATTTCCGCGGATGTCCCGCAAATAAAACAGCCATTTCACGGCAAGAAGCGGATTTTCATAATAGGCCTTTGCAAACAGTTTAACAATTCTCTGTTCCGACCAGTTCCGCATACTGCTTACCGCAAAGTTAGCATCCAGCAGATGTTTTCCGGAGGTATGATAACCGACTGCACCATTTTCTGTTGTCTGTTTTTCCTGCGCCATCTGATGGTGCAGCTGCTTCATAAATGCCATGGTCCCAAACCTCCCTGTTTTAGTCATTAGAAACGTAATTGGAGAGGGCGGGATTCGAACCCGCGACAAGTGGCTTACCAGGCTAAAATATTGCTGTGTGAGTCTTCTACAAGACTCATATTTTTTCACTGCTCTACCAGCTGAGCTACCTCTCCGTATTTTGTATTTTGTATTTTATGTTTTGTGTTCTTAGCTTTTTTGTTGCTGTATTTTTCTGTGTTCTATAGATCTGTGTTTCTATGTTTTGACTATATCACATCGCTTTTCTTTTTTCATTCTACCTGTAGTTTAATCTTCTAACTTTTTTCCTGTTTTTCTATCATTTTTCTGCTCTTTTCTTTGGTTCTTTTCTTGATCTTTTCTCTGACAATTATGATTGTACCATGATGGTCTGATTTGTGTTGACATGCCTTTGTCCTTTTTTCGTGCATTTTATTTTTCCGGTTTCTTCCATGCATACGCAATACTGTCCAGTCCGTTTTTTCCATTCCGCAAATTTTCCATTTCCTTAATACAGAATTCTGCAGCACACCGAATATACTCCTCCGCCATTTCCGCCGTCAAAACAAATAAACTCTCTTCTGATACCGTCGCAAACTGCTGCTGTACTTCCACAACAAATCCAGGCGCATCAAAAACAGCAAGTTCGCAAATCGGCTCCGTCGTAATATCCAAAGCGGAAATTTTGTCTTTCGAGAGACCGTATCTCTGGCTTATCCTTCCATTTAAAACGCAATAGTCATGATGCAGCTTTTCCACATTTCCCGGAATTGCAGAATTCCAGTGGTTCTCTACGTACAAATAATTCCGATAATACAGATCCTGCACAAGATGGAGATAGTATCCCAGATACAAATCATCCTGCTTCATTTGTTCTCCGAATTTTTCACGAAAAAATTCCAGATCATACGTATCTTTTGTTCCACCGCAAATGCTTCTTTTCAGATGGCTGTTTCCGTCAACTGCCGCATCCGGAAGGATTACGCCCAGATCTAACCTCTCAGCATTTTGAAATCGGATTTTCTTTTTCATTTCCTGTACCACTGCCAGATGCATCATACTTGACGCCATACTCTTTCTCTCCTTCCTGATGAAAGAAATCTGAAAAGCAAGAGCTGAACAAAATTTCTTTCATTCAGCTCTGCTTTTATAAAATCGTTATTTCTGCTCCATTAATCTTACAAACTCTTCTTTTGACATGTCCGCTCTTCTTGCGGCCTCCTCACTTTTTAACACTTTATCATGGACTAGCGAAAAGAGCGTTTCAAATCTACCTTGTTTGATGCCTTGTTCAATTCCTGTTTCAATTCCTTTTTCTTCTACTGCTTCAGACAAATTATACATAATGCTCAACTCCTTTCCAAGTCCGTTTTCCATTTTGATTTTGTATTCTTGTTTACACTGCAGATCATACTGAATCTTTGCCTGTTCCAGATTCACTATAGCATATTTTTCTTTGAATTACCACCAAACAACTTTCCAAGTCAGCCCAATATCATTCCGAATGTGCTACAGTTCCATTCTTCATCTTTCCCTGTATCTCCCCGTCTCCGCATCATACTCCAGCACCGGAATTTTCCCACTTCTCCACGTTGTCCCATCCAGATAATAATGGCTGCTGCCATCGCTCCAGATGCCATCATATGTCCTGTCCCCGGAAATTTTGGCTGTTGAAATATGGCCTGCAATCACATCTTTATAGAAATTTCCACGACTCACCGTTGTTTTCCCGACCATAAGCGCTTCGCTCGTCACGCACAGCCAGTCCTCGCCTCCCCACTCCGCAATTCCCGCATGAACCAGAATCTGGCGTTCGGTTTCGTAATAATATGGAAGATGCCGCATCCAGGCAAGCAGTTCCCCCGCATCCTCCAGGAGCAGCCGAACGGCCTCTGCATTTTGGGAATCCCCGGAAAGCCGTGCTTCTTTTTCTGTAAATTCCTGGAAATGCCTGGCACTAAGAAAGCTGCGCAGCGTTCCATAATCGCCGTCGGCATCGGACAGCAGCCACTCCGCGTCCCGATACTGTTCCACACCGCAGATATGCCGGTTTATATCCGCATACTCTTCCAGCCAGTCCAGCAGCGCTTTCTCGTGGTTTCCCATTAGGGTAATTACTTTTTGCGATCCATATATTTCCTGCAGCGCTTTTATCTTTTCCAGCACTTTCCGGCTGTCCGGCCCGTAATCTATGTAATCACCCAGTAAAAATAATTGATTCTCTCCGGAAAAGTCAACTTTATTTAAGGCAGTTTCAAACGCCTCATAGAATCCGTGGATATCTGACATCATAAATCGTTTCATATCGCATTCCTAGAATCCAATTTTGCGACTTTCTTTCTTTTCCATTCCAATTGGTTCAAAGTCTTCCGCTTGCAGCATACAGGCTTCCTCCTTCGACAATTCTCCACCCCTGTTTTCACGGAAGAGGCGTTCTGCCTGACGCATCACTGCATGATCCAGCAGATTCCGGACGTACCTTCCGTTTCCAAAATTCGGTTCCTGGCAGGCGTTTTCACAGATTTCGAGGCACTTATTTCTTGTCTCTGCCGTCATTCGATATGCAGATTTCTCCAGCATCAGATCCAGAATCTGTGTCAGTTCGTCAGCAGAATAATCCGGGAAATTCAGATGAAACGCAATCCGGCTTGCAAGTCCTTCGTTCTGCTGCAGAAACTCCCGCATCTTTTCCGGATAGCCTGCAAATATAACGATCACTTCATCCCGGTAATTCTCCATCTGTTGTACAATCGTATTGATCGCTTCCGCTCCATATGTACGTCCGTCTTCCACTAGGGAATATGCCTCATCAATAAACAAAATTCCGCCTCTGGCTGAGAGAAACTTATCTTCCACAATCTGTGCTGTCCATCCCACATATTTTCCAACCAGATCCTGTCGGCCGCATTCCACAATATGCCCGTTTTTCAGGACCTCCTCTTCTTTTAATACCTGTGCCAGCAAACGTGCCACTGTCGTTTTGGCTGTACCCGGATTTCCGGAAAACAGCATGTGCATAGACGTCTGCAGCTTGGGAAGTCCCATGCTTTTCCGCATTTTCTGCATTTTGGCTGTCGCCAGAATTTCATCCACGACTTTCTTTACATCCGTAAGACCTACCATTTTCTGCAGTTCTTCATACGGCTTGTCCATCTTCTTTTTCAGCTCAATTTTTACCAGATCTTTTTCCTTATATGCACGATAGACATGCGTTTTTAGCCCGCTGCCATACCATCTGTTATATGCCTGGAAAATATCAGAAACAGAATATAATTCTTTTTCTTTCGGAAGATACCGCACGAGGTCTTCCATCGTATAGCCCTTATAATCAGTCTTTTCCGCAAGCTGTTTCAGATAGCCGGTCGCCTGCTCCAGGTTTCCGTGACCTTCCTGAATCTGAATCATATCCGCATGCGCCAGGATCGTTGCCATCGTCTCGTCTGAGACACTGCGGTTTCCCGAAATATCCACAAAAACAAACAAAACTTTATTGCCATACTCTAACAGCTTTTCTCCCAGTTTTTCCGCCAGTTTATAATATCCTGTCGCATACTGACCAATATTTTTTTCGCCTTCCAGATTCAATACAACCGTACCGCCCTGCGCCGCTTCAAATACATTGGCAAAATTTTCATCTCTTCCGGCCTTATCTGTTATCTTCTGCACATCATACACCCTGCTGCTCAGAAGGCGCTCGTTTTTCAAAAGTGACGGGATCAGAACCTCCAGCATATCGTCTGCCGCCGCTTTGTCCCCTGCGGAGATCAGATAATGCACCGGGTGTCCGGCGAAACGTTTTTCATTCTCGTTCGAAAAAATTCGGTCAATTTCTTCATAAAAATTCTGGGAAGCAAGAATCTTTTCCATCTGTTTTCCGATGGTTTCTCTGGTCACTCCATCCGTTGTATAAATCCGTTCGCTCACCTGATATGGTGCCGGTTCAAAAAAGCTATAGTATTCCGGTTGAATATTAAGTCTCATTTTCTTCAAAGTATAGCCTGCGGAATTATTCATCCACTCGTTTTTCTCTGCCCGGATCAGTTCCCGTTCAAATTTCTCCCCTGTAATCTCTTCCCGCTTTAAAATCCGAACATCCGGCAGAATTTTCAAAAGAAGGGAATCGCATGTCCTGCTGGATGCATCCGCCTGATGCGCAGCAACAATTGTCATCTTTTCCCGCAGAAGATCACTGATAACAAGATACGATTTTTTGTCCATTTCGTAACTTGCGCAAAAATCACGATTCCACTCCTCAATCGGACTGTTTCTGGAATACAGTTTCTCTCTATCTTCTTTATTCTGCATTTCCTTTTCCAGTTCTAATCCCGCACAATTCACCAGATATTTATAAAAAATCATATTGTCTGCTCCTTCTTATCTGTTTGCTTCTGTTTTCACTGCGTAACGCTATATCAGATAACTTTTCCTGATCTTCCTAAGAAAAACGGATGTCTTTTTACTTTCGTCAAACGTCTCTGTTCCACCTGTTCTCAGTGTTTTTTCGATACACGACTTCTCTGTATTTTGGCTTGTCTTTCACCATTTCCATCAACAAAACACTTACCTTTAAAGTGTACAGCGGTTTTTCTTCCGCCCGTTCCAATAAAAGCTGCAGTTCCTTTTTCGATTCAATCCATACAAAATCATCCAGGATGTCTTCTTCACAGATCGGTTCATAATACAAAACAGCACACAATTTGTCCTCGTCATAACAGTCCGTTTGAATCCCTTCTGACTGATTTTCCTGCCATTTATACTCTTCTGTTTCTTCTGCTGCACACTGACCTTTCTCTGCTTTTTCAGGAAACTTTTCTCTCAATTCACGCAATTTTTTCGCAAGAGACGTTTCCTGTGTTAAATGTTCCGCAAACCGGACCAGCTGTCGGGACATGTAAACGTCATCCGTCGGCATACAGGAGACCACATCGGATAAATACTGCCCTTCTTGTAACGCAATCTGCTTTTTCCCATACTGTTCCAGTCCATCCAGCATATCGTCCCATCTGCCGATAAAAACATCCAGAAAACTCTCAGAATCTCCGCGATTCCGGTATCGTCCCTCATATTCCTCTTTCCGTTCTCGCTCCGGGTATACAACCGTATACGGGATATAGTCCGCCGTAAGGAACTCCATGATCTTTCGTATTGTCGGAATCACAATCTGCCGTTCCGGGCTGTACCAGAGCAGATAGCGGATCATCCAATAATAATAAAGTTCCCAGTTTTCCCGTAACATCAGCCGTTCATTCGCCTTGATCTTTTCTCCCTCTTTAAGACTGCCTGCGACTTCGTAAAAATCACTGTATTTAAACGGCATACAGACCAGATCGATGGCATCCCCTGGATTTTTTTCACAAAACGTTGTTTTTCCGCATCCTGCAAAGCCTGCAATTACCATAACTCTTTCTCCTCCGTCCACTGCTCTTTTTCAGTATCTTTTAGCTTTCAGATAAAGCGCCTGCGCAATCAACTCATAATATCTTCCGCTTTACAAGCGTCTTTCCAACGTCTGTCACATTTCTCTTCCTGACAAATCTGTGCAAATTCCCTAGAACGTTGAAGAACCGCTCCTCCATATCGGGCTTCGCAATTCTCTTCTTTCTCATGCCTGAGATACTCGTACATTGCCTCCATCGCACGCCGAAATGCATCCTGCTTTTCATCACCGGAAATCACCGGTGGATTTTCCACCTCGAGGTACAGTGGGTTCACATGATTATGAATCCAGATCCCCGATTCATTCAGTTCAAATACAATCATCTGAACATCTGAAAAATCAACATAAAGTTCCCGATCTTCGATCCACTTTAAATATTTTTCCCACTCTTCTTCACTCTGTGCCAAAATGCCATAAGTACCAGTAACCACATTTCGCACAGGACATCCCGTCTGGAGCGGAGCCGGAATTTTCATAAAGTGGGATTCAAATCTTTCGATTCGGTAAGTATCTACAATTTTCTCCTCTTCCGGCAGCTCTCTCGAATAAAAATACTCTGCTTCCCCCTCGCAGTTAAATCCTGCTTTTGCTTCTTCCACACCACTATATGCGCAATATTCTTCTGTTTCCAGCCCGAGATTGGGATTTCCCTTCCACGGATTGCGTACGGTTTCATCCTCCGGTGCTGCAACAATCTGCTGTTTTTCGATGCTACAGGTTACCTCATATTTTTTCATATATCGCTTCGCATATTGAAAAGCCCGTTCATACTCTGAAAAGAAGCCGGCATTTTCATTGTCTTCCCGTTCTGCCACCACATACACATATTTTCTTGCATCGTTTTCTTTGAATTTTTCAAACGCTTTTCTTTCATAATCCAGACGTTCCTGAATCTGTCTTTTTGTGCAGAAATCTTTGGTATCTGCTGCCAGTTCCTTTAGTGCATCCAGAATTTCCTGCCTCTTTTTCCCTGGAGAATTCCAGATCAGCGTGGCCTTCTGGAAATCGGTAAACGTGAAATTCAGTTCTCTATAACATTCTCTCATATATTGCGATGGAATTAATTCAAACATATTTTTCTCTCTCCTATATTTCTTCATATTTCCTGTGATCCTTTTCAGTCATTTCTCAATTGTCTTTCCACTGTTTTTCTTGCATTTTCTGCGTTTCCCGCAAATACTCCTCGGCCAGATGCTGCATGCTCCTCTGATCAATTTTTTCCAGATATGCATCCGGGCTTCCCTTAAGTGCCCTCCCCAGAATCCGGATCATGTTAATTCCTACCGGCAGTGTTTTTTCTTCTGTTGCTGTTTCCGCATAATCCAACAATCTTCTGATGGTCCGCAGACACGGTACTTCGTTTTCCTGAAGTTCTTCTGACATCTCAATTTTCATCATCATTTTCTGGGCTTTGAAATCATATTTTTGTGCCTCCTGGCGGAACTGCTCCAGTTTAAACCAATACTGTGCCGATCCTTCCCGAAGCACATTGGATATCTTCCGGCGCAGAAGTTCTTCTCCTGTTAACTCCATTTTTTCCTCTTTGTTTTTCTTGCTGTTCTGAATTTTCTGTGTTGTTCTGTTTGCAGTTGTTTTGTTCACAGTTTCTTTTGCAGTTTTCATTTTCATGCTTCTCTCTTTCTTCTGTCTGGAAACGTTTCAGGAAAACAGCTTTTCACTGCTTTCATTAACAAGAACGGTTTCTCTTTGCCTTTCTGCGCTTATTATATCTCCATATTTTGCCGGGACATTCCCTAAATCTATGTGATCTCCGTCTTATCCGTTTTTTCTTCGGAACAGCTTCGATAAATCCGCTCTCCTTCTTTTCCTGCCATCATACTGCAAATCGCGATACGTTCCACTACCATCGGATGCAGCACATGTGCCCTTGCATCTGCCATCTGCAGCAGCATAAGATTCTGAAATTCTTCAAACGAAACTCCCTCCATATAACGTCTGACCCGCGCTTCTCTGACGCTGATATTGTCATCATGGTGACGCACGTAATAAAACAGCCGTTTCACATCCAGGCATGGAATTTTATATCCTTTCCGATCCAGATCCGGAATAATGATCGTATCGATGATTTCCACGCTCTTTTTCGGATGCCCGTAATAGTGCGTATTCCGGTCCTCCGGCCGTTTGCTTCTACATCTGGATTCCGGTTTTCCAATATCGTGAAACAGTGCAGCCAGATAGAGCATGTCGTCCTCCAGGTTTCTTGGAAGATTCACTGCCGTATGCAGAGAATGCATCCATAAGTCAAACCGATGCATATAATTCTGCTGATCATAATCAAACATTACTTTAACCGCCGGAACCAGTTCTCCTATTTCTTCTCTTTTCCTGTCGATATCTTTCGCACACTCTGCGTTTTTCAGCATACTTACCAGCTCGCTAAGATCCATATCGCACTTCCATATTCTGCATTTTTTGTTTTATGCCTTTCTTTTGTCCTTGCATTTCCAAGTTCCCCTGTTGCTGTCTTTATCTCTTTGATACGTCTGATTATAAATCCCTGTCCCTCATTTTCCCTGAAAAAAAAGTTGTGAACTCATCGTCCACAACTTTTCTGCATTCTTAATCTGTTTCTTATTTGTTCCACAAACTGCTCCGGTCCGGTCACTTTTAAGTTTGGTCCAAAAGACAAAATCTGGATCATAATCTCAATTTCATCCTCAACTTCATACGTCACCGCAATCTTATACGTAGTATCATCCAGCTTTTCCGTGATCTTTTCGTATATAGAAAGCTGCATCATCACACGCTCCAATGCCTGCCGCTCATCTTTCAATAATAACTCTACTGTTCTTTTATCATGCATCACGCAATCGAGATTCTTCGTTTGTAAGGGTTCCGTAACATCCATACTTTCACATTTCTTAATTTTCGCAAGATTGACGATTCTCTTCCCTGCTTTTGATGCTGCAATCAGCCGGAATTTATCATCCCGCTGGGAATATTCCAGACGCACCGGATGACACTTAATCCATTTTTCTGTTCCATTTTTCAATAGATACAAAATTTTGACAGACTTCTTATCCTTTATCGCCTTCAAGAGCTCCTGAAAAATTTCGATATACCGTTCCTCCTGGTACGGATCGCCGTCTGAAAACTGGTCAAACAGCACAATATCTTCTGGTAAAAAAAGCGGTTCCACATCCTCCAGACCGCTCTCATCCGGATGAAACAAGGCAATCCTTGGATCGGATAACAGCGATTTCAGCCATCGTTTTTCCAGAAGGGTGAGCGGCCTGTATGTTTCATTTTTGATAAATGCCCGCCCGTGTTTATCTAAAAGCGGCCATCTTCCGGTTTTGGGATTCGTACTGGATTTTCCCCTGCGCAGTGCATCCATGATTTCCAATCCGCTCTCACAAAATGCCTTCTCTTCCACAATTTTTTCGATTTCATTCACGGACACTTTGGAACGGATTGCCTGATCCAAAATTGCGGCAATGGTGTTATAGTAATTGCCATAGATTTCATGAAACAACTGCATCATCGTCACCTCCCAGATACATCGCATACATTTTTTCCATATCTGTACAGAATTTTTTCCCCAGTTCCGGATTGTCGCTTTCCACCCTCTCGATTCTTCCCGTAAAAGTACGTATCCACGGCATCAGTTCCATCGCGTCATACGTGTCCACCACATATTTGTATTTTTCTTTCCCGATTCGTTCTACGTGGCCGTTTCTCTTTTCACGCTCCAGCCGTCTGATCATATATTCTTCGTTTTCTTTTATTCTCATCGTGATCTCCACATGGGTCATATCATCCTCCCTGCCGCAGATCACTCCCCACAAATTCGGTTTTCTCAGCTCATACTCCTTTTCATATTTCTGCCGCTGCTCATTCTTGCACTTCTCTTTTACCTTGCATTCTATAATTTTATCCAGACGCACAAAATGAAGTCCCGAACCCGCCACTTCATGAAAAAGCAGATATTCTCTTCCATTCTGTGTGCTGACATATAGTTTGACTGGATATACACAGCGTCTGCTTATTTTTTTTCGTTTACTCTTTGTTGTAATTTCGAGAAACTTCTTCTCATGAATTCCTTCGAGAATGCATTCTGCAACTTCACTCTCCACTGCATACAACATGTAATGATGTTTAAAACAAACGTATGACCGCTTATCCCTTATTTTCTTATGATCCAGAAGAAACGATCCTACAACTCCAACCGGAGAAATTTCTGAGAAAAACGAAATCGCATCAAACCAGGAACTCAGATCTGTCTGATCCGGTGCCAAAGAATAATACTGTGTATTTCTTACTCCGATTCTTTGCGTCAGCAAACCAAGTTCTGTATAATGCTGCAGTTTCGCTCTGACTGGTCTTTCGGCTATCTGAACACTTTTGTCGCTCTCTCTGATCACTTCATCCTGCTTCATTGCATCAAAATCTCTTCCCTGCAGCTCCTTTGCCATATCAGAAATCGATATATCTTTCTTTTGAGACAGAATATCCAGAATGAAAAAATGTAATAAAAGATCAAGATCAGTGAAGGATCGCGTCTTAAAAGCCTTATATAAAGGGTTATGTATCACTTCCCGGCTGTCTACCGAAATCATCTGCGCTTTCCCGGATGCAGACTGTCTCGTATACATATACTCTTTCAGCCAGCTTCTGATCTGCCGGTAATGTTCTTCGTAGGTTCTTTTACTCTTCTCTTCGAAGTCCCCACGTTTTTTATATCCATACAGAAAAAAATCCCGGATATAATCCCGCACAACATTAAACTTCTTGATCAGTTCTGTATTTTTATATGCCACCAGAATCCCCCTTCCATTTTTTCAGCTGCTCTTGATACCATACTTTTCCCTCCTGTGCTGCTTTTCTTTCCTGTGTCGTCAGTACTTCACAGATTTTTTTCCTGTATTCTTTCGGAACTTCTATCTTTAATTGTTGAAGTATTCCAAGAATCATAATCATTTCAGAATTCTCTGTCTCCAGTTTTTTCTGCAGATACGGATCATTCATCACATCATATTCTTCAAAATCGGAACACAGTTGTTCCATCTTTCTTCCGGTCAGCGCACGCATTTTTGTCGTTAGTTCCTCCATACCTGCCGGATCACTGGATGCATTCTGATACCGGTTCTGCAGCCATTTCATCTGCTGCACATCAGAAACACTGTCCGCGTATTTTTCCAGAACATTCACTCCCGCCAGATACTCTGCGGCTGCTTTCTGCTTCCGTAGATCCTTCAGTACAGCAATGCTGTTCTCCCATATCACATCGTCCACAGTACACCATTTGATCCCGCCAAAAACAGAAAAACACTGCCGGACTTTTATAAACTCTTTCCTGTGACCAAAATAGTGTCGATAGACACTCCAGGCGTATCTCAGCCAGAATTCCGGCTTCCACTGCTCTTTTCTGCTTATCATGTCCAGATATTCTTCCAGTTTTCTGCATTTTCCGTCTTCCGGCAGTGCACCATAAAGTGTCTCAAAATGAGAAAAAACAAGAATACGGCAGACCGCTTCTTCCCTGTCTGCCATTTCTTCTATCTCCTCTGTAAACTGCACATACATTTCTGTAAAATCATGGTCATCTGAAGAAATTCTTTCTTTTTCTTCCTCTATTTGATATAGGAAATCCGATACCTGATACCAGGCTCCTTTTCTCAATGATTCCCGGGCAAGACGTATCGTTTCCAGAATATTTTCAGATTCCATTTTACTTTTCAGTTCGTTCACCAGCTCGATGTCCGTTTTTTCCGCTTCCGGCAGCGAAAGAACTTTCTGGATTGACGGCCGGTTATCCTGCAGATATTCTTTGAACGCAGCTGCATTGCTCAGATACGCCCGAACCAGTACAGAAAGATATTTGCTTCTTTCCGGCAAATCATCCCAGGACAGTACCATCCGTTCCAGATATCTTGCCAGACTGATCACAAGTTTCTGACTGTTTATTTCTTTTTCTGCTTTCGCATACAGATACCGGGCAAGCGATATCTCGTTCCGTCTGGCATCCATGATATCCACTGCCTGGTTCCATAATTCTTTTGCAAACTCCGTTTTATACTGGTTCCTATATGGACCATATCCCATATTCTTTGTATCGGAGATTTTCCACGGATCATTTCGAAAGATCACATCGTACCAGCTGTCTGCCGGATTGTTTTTACAATGTTCTCCTATTTTTTCAAGAAGAAATGGATGCTTCGATAGATATGGATCCAGCAGCTCTATCGCTATTTTTCCTGTTCCACGCCTCTTTTCAAGAAGGACACCATAAAGACCGGGCATTCTTGCCTGTAGTTCTTCCCACACGGATCGCGTCACAATCGTTTCAACGCCCTGCACAAGAAACTCCGCAAGTTTTTCCACGAACGGAAGTTCAATGTATTCTCGCAGTTCTCCTGTTTTTTCCAAGTAAACAACGCTTTCCAGAACTCTGCTCAAAAATTTCGGATATTCCTCGCTACATAAAATCTTTCTGATTTCACTTGCTTTCAGACTCTGCGCCGTGATGTAATATCCTTTATATTGTTTCAGGCATTCCTGTTTTTCCTCATACCAAGCCTGAAACGAGTCCAGATACACTCTGCCGCATTCTGCAAGCACCATGGGGAATTTTTCCAATATGTACTCACGGTACTCCGTATCTGCGTACTCATACAGGCTTTCCCCGTCTCCTCTGCTTACCGTCAGCAGTGGCATCAGATCGTTGATACAGCCGATTGCATCGAAGGTTACCCCCGTTGAAAAAATATTCCGGCAGATATCATGAATAGAAATTTTCCCGAATAAAGCAATCGCACCCATCACCCGGTACAAGTACTGTAAGCTCATTCCAAAATATCTCTGAATCATTTCCTGAATATAATTTTTTGCAACCGCTTTTGCCGTTTTATGTCCATCCCGATAAATACGATCACCGAAAATCAGATACGGTTTCACATACAAAAATTTATACTCTGCTTTCTGAATCGCCTGGTCAACAATCTCTGCTGTCATCTGTGGCTGATACTTTTTCAGATATTTTCGCAACAGTTCCACGGATTCTTTTGCATGAGAATCTACAGAAATAATTGCTTCCCGGCTCCGCAGTAAGGATTTCACAAAAGAAATTGCCTCTTTTGAGTCCTCCGTCAGGCCACTTTCTTCTTCTTTCCTTGCCGTCATCAGAATAAAAATGTTCTTTGCATAAGCGTTCCGCTCAAAATCTGCCTGAGAAGGCAAATGCCGTAGCAGTTCCATAGTAGAACTTCCAAGCTCGTCGATTCCGTCAATGATAAGAACCAGGCGATTGTCCTCGTACTGCTCGCGCAGCTCATGGCTGTCATCCAGATCCGTGTAAATATCACGATACAGAGATAATAATTCCACCATAGCCGCTCCAGACGTCTTTTCATCCTCCAGCTCTGCTTTCAATTGCGACATGGATTTTGGGTGAATTTCCTGATCCTGTTCATTATACCGTCCGATTGCTCCCTTAACCGGGTGATTCTCGTACAACCCTGGTATTCCTTTACAAAAATCACCAATCACAGGATTCTTCGTGCTTTTTGTAATATAATTCAGGTCTCCCACGTAATATGCCCGCACAATCGCGTTCAGATCTTTCTGCCGAACATTACCCGCATAACGCCCGTCCAGCATTCTGCTAAGTGTTGTTTTTCCCGTACCACGTTCCATCTGCAAAAACAGAATTCCGGACTGCAGCTCATCCATTTTCTGCTTAATTTTTCCGAACAGAAAAACGGCTTCTTCTATCTGTTCAACATTTTTTAAGCATGCAAGTTTTTGTTCGCCCTCGCCAGTCATCTCAATCTTATTCGGCCTACGTTTTCTGCTCTTTGAATTTTTTTCACTTTCTTCTGACAATTTTGACAGGTATTTTAACTGTCTGTCTAGCGTTTCAAAGCAAACACTGTTTTTATATTTCTTCGATTCTCCGGCAAAATTGATGAGTTTTACCTCATGTTTTTTTTCATTGTATGAATCAAAGAAAAACAGCTCATTTTTCGATTTCTGCAAGAAAAATCCTGTCTCATATTTCTTTCCGCCTGCATGTAAAACCAGCCGTTCTACGCCTGCCTGTTCCAAAAAGACATTTTGATACAGCTCATTCAGACCACAAAATTCCCTTTCACTCTTGCCTAGATATCTGTTAATGGCGAATAATAAGTCTTTCAGTTGCCTCCAGTATCTTTCCTCATCCATTGTAATGATTCCATGAGCTATTGCCAAATTACGCCAATTTACCACACTATGATACTTTTCCCGACCCTTAACACCGTTTGTAATTTTGGTGTTCGCCAGCTCACAGGTTTTCTTTAGAATCTTTTCTATGGACTCATCAATGAGAAGAACGCTACTTGACTTAATTAACGTATCATTTAGATTCTGCCAGCCACCCATGGTAATGGTCCCCGTCAGTACTAACTTCAGAATCTCTCTCGAAGTTTCCCGCTCCTGTTCTCTGTTACAGATCTCTTCTCCTACTATAAAATCCTTTTCTTTTGTCATATTATGATTCACTATAATGAGGCCCATAATGGCAGAAATCCGTAAGGAAATTTCAACAAAATCCTTTGCACACAGGATTGCCTGATACGAGTTACCACATTCCACAATAATTTTTCGAAGTTCTTCGTACTTTTGGACTATAATGTCCGGGATCCATCTCAATTCCGAAGAAGGAATCCATACGCTTTCTGTTTGTACTTTTTCTTTCCAGGATTTGTTTTCTGAACCCATAAATTTTCTCCTATGACTATGAGGCTTTCATACGCTCTTGCCGCACTTTAAACGAACAGCAGAATCGTGTCAACGTATTTAAAAATCAAATATCATATATTTTCTTCACTCAAAATTCTCAGCTAATCTCTCACCCAAACAGGGGATTCGAAAATCATTTTGAAAAATTACGTATTATAGTGGCATCATCATTTTCCATCTCTTTATCTGCATAATAGCAAAAGCTGATGCTTTTATCATTACAAAACGCTCTGAACAACATTGGCCTTAAAAGTCTGGTTTTATCTGAATTAAATTCACTTCTTTGCCCACCATCTCGATTTCTTCGAACTTTATTACAATAAATCTTATTTGGATCTTCCGAATCACTCTTACTCAGAGACCGAACCATCGCACTTTTTTCCATTTTCGAAGAATTTTCTGACATTTTTGTAGGAATCACTCTTCCTAAGTTTTCAGTGAATTGCTGAAGAATATTTCCAAGATTTTCTCTGTATTCAATTCCAAAATATTCTCTCAATTTCTTGGGATCAACAATTAATTTTTTTACATTTGCCTCAACTTGTAACTCATCTGATAAATTATTCGCTTTCATAAAATGTAATTTTACAAGTGCATATTTATCAATTCGTTTTTCAGTTCCTACAAATCTCTTTACAAGTACAATATACTCTATTTTCTTATATTTAAAAAGGAAGCTGCATATTGTCCATCCCTTGTTTCGCATATCTTCCTTTAATTGTCTTAAATTCTCTAATAGCATATTATCGCTCCTAATGGCATTTACTGCATCATATAAAAATCATTTGTGGCACCGATATAAAATTCTCATTGTTGTTTGTTTTAAGCAGCAAGCACTAATTTTCCAGTCCCTAGCATTTCAACACAACACTACCTGTGGGGTTCCTCCTTTTTCTACCATTTATGGAGTACCAAGAATCAAGCTCATTTCCTATATTTTTTTAACCACAACCTTGCACCGCTTTTTCCAAAATGCAATCCCATATGTCAAAATGTCATTCCGCCCATCTTCTCTGAGTTCCTGATCGTATCCACGATCCTTGATCTGGTTCAACGCTCTTTCGCATACCTGGTCGAGATCGTTGATGGAGCGTGCATATTTTAGCTCCAAAATGATCCCGGTATCTGGATTTTTCGGCTTGATCAGAATATCCGCAAAACCATTTCCTGATTCTCTGTTTGATTTGACTGCCCAGCCGGAATTATTTTTCAGAATCCCAAGCAAAATACCATGATAAAAGATTTCTTTTTCTTCATTTCTCGCCCTTGTATCAAGAATACTGATTGTTTCGCCAAGAAACATAGTCAGCTCCTGCTGAATATCCTCGGTTTTCCCCTCAAGAAATCCGCGGTTGATTTTCTCCGTAGACGCCCTGTCATTTGCAATCACCTGTTCAAACCATTCTCTGATCTGGAGAATAAAGACCTCACGTACTTCTTTATTTGGAATGACGAGTCTGTATCTTTCATCCGTTTCACTGCCGGTCTGTGTAAGATATCCTGTCGTAAACAATACACTCCACATATTTTCGATTCGCTGATTGATCTCATCATACGTCAGATCCAGACGAATTCTCTTTTCTACTGCATTTCCCATGATCAGCTGCTCAATCTCGTCTCTGGTCGTTGTATCGGCCTTTTCAATCAACCGTTTTACAAGATCATTTCCGCTGCTGTTGATCCAGTAGGCCTTGGGCTGTGCTTTGTCATTCCCTGATAAATCATCCACATAATTGATAACATCCCAGGGACAGTAAATATCCGCATTTCCAAAGCGATAACCATCGTACCACTCTTTTACTTCCCCAAAATGATTCTGCAGCCTGTAATCTGTCAGAAGTTTTTCTACCTCTTCGTTTGTAAATCCAAATGCTTCCTCATACCGGACATCGTCTGCAGCATATACTTTAAAATTATTCAATCCGGTAAAGATACTTTCTTTTGAAATTCGAAGGCACCCTGTCAGGACTGCAAACTGCAGGAACTCATTCGTTTTCAGTGCCTGTCCGAATATGCCCCGAATCAAAGATACCATTTGAGGATAATATCCATGCTGGAATGCTTTGTCCAACGGGACATCATATTCATCAATCAGAATCAGCGTTTTCTGACCATAGAAACGGCATAAAAGCTGCGATAAAACTTTCAATGAGAAAACCAGAAATCCCTTATCCATCCAGTATTTTCCATTTTTTATTACGTTAAAAGCATCATACTGTTTTTTCTCAACATCAGAAAGTTTCGTACTTTCCCGCAAAAAAGAGAACCTTGCTGCTTCCCTTCCGATCAATTGTACGAACGCATTTTCCGCTTCTTCATAACTCAGTCCATCGACATCTTTTAGGGAAAGAAAGATAACCGGCCACTGATTCATCCATTTTTTACATAACACCGGATTTTCCATGATTTCCAGTCCTTCAAACAGTTCCTTGCTGTCTTTTCGTATATCGAAAAAATTTTCCAGCATGCTCATACCCAGGGTTTTTCCGAATCTCTGCAAAGTCGGAAACGCCGACCGGGATGTCAAAATGCTTCATGATTACTCTCATTCCTATACTTACAAACGAAAATAATATAATACGGTAATAAATACTTATGTCTTTTTTTGCCTTCCATGTTCTCATAACGTAAGTATAACATTACTTTTTATGTTTGGCTACCTTAACCCACCGTCTAAAGCCAGTGGGATTGCGGTAGCCCTTTTTTAAACAAATAGTCTTTGTATCTCTCTTTCATGTCCGCACCTTCTCCCTTTTCGTCTATCCGCAGAGTGTCTGATAATAAAGAATGCCGACGTATCTTGTCACTCAACCACCCTAAATTTGAAGTAAGTGACAATAGCTGTCGGCATCTTTTTCGGCGATATCACCGGATTTCTTATGAGCTCTACCCGCTGAGCTACGGAACTTTTTCAAGTTCCGGTGGGATTCGAACCCACGACAACATTCTGCAATGAAGTAAATCCGATTAGCTGCCAATTTTAAAGAATCTTCACAATCCGCTTTACTACTTGCTTTATTTAGCCAAGTAATATCGCTTTTCTTGATATGATTTATGATAGCACCCTATCGCGGCGTTGTCATTCAACCACTGGTTTACAGATATTTTTCACCACAATCATCGGTAAAATTTTTTTCTCTGCTAAACCTCCGCATAATACTCCGCCCCGGTGTCCAGACAAATCGCCGCCAGTCTTCCCGACCTCATTGCTGCTCCACAGTCAATCGCGATGTGATTATTTGCCCGAAAGATAAATCCCGGTTTGCTGTTTCCGAGAATCTTTTGCGTCGGTGTATGGCCGCTGACTACGATAATATCCTCAAAATAAGGGATTTCGTAATCTATCCTTGTCCAGACCAGCTCGTCTACCGTATATTCTTCCAATGCTTTGGTTTCCGAAAATTCATCAAGCCCTGCGTGTACCAGCCAGTATTCCTGGCTGTTTATCGTTTCCTTTCCATATGGACGAAACGATTCTATGTATTCCATGATCTGCCGTCGTTCCTCCGTCGGCAGCTTTCGGAAATCCTGAATGGTATCGGTACCTCCCGTTAATGTCCACTGGGCAAAATTCTGGTACTCTTCCGGTGACAATCCCTGTAAAAAGTCTTTCGAAATTTCCGGTACCAGTAGCTTTAGGTTCGGCAGTGCCATGACCTCATGATTTCCAATAATGGGGATGATATTTTGATGTTTCATCATATACTGCAGAATTTTCATGGGATGCGGTCCACGATCGACCACATCACCAAGGATGTAGAGTTTATCCTCTTTTTGCAAATTCAGTTGATGGAGCAAGTTCTGGAAGCGATCGTATTGACCGTGAATGTCACTCATTGCGTAGATCATTTTTTACATCTCTGCTGCTTTTTCTTTTTATATAATCCAGAAATTCATTAACCAGCATATCTATATCTGAGCCATCCTCCATATAAGTTATAATTGGATTATAATATTCATAGTTTAATTCTAAACTACCTTTTTCTTTTGCTTCACAAGATTTCGGATATAATAAATACGAACTCATTGTTTTTTCTGAAAAGCCAAATTGATAAGCGCATAATTTACAATTTACACTATTGTCATCGCTAATAAAAAATCGAGAAAACATTATATCGTACTTTTCTCCCTTATCACCTTCAACTCTAATATAATCAAACGCATGAATCATGCCTGTATCTTTTAAAACTGCACTTCTCCCTTTACCACATCTTTTGTTCACTTTATATCTGCCTTTTAAGTTTTCGTTTTCCTTTAAAGCATCCTCCAAAGCCGCTTCGATTTTTTCACGCTTATTTTCAATTCCTTGTATTGCTTTTTCAACATCTGGCATATTTTTCGGCAACATATGAAAATTTCCAGAACTTTTATCAAATAGTATTGGGGTCATATCATACAACTCATCTGTTTCAGAGTTTTCAAAATATACCTTGCCTATATCTAATCCTGTTATTTCTTTTATCGTTTTTTTATCATTTGTCATCATAGTTTTTTCCACTCCATTTCTGTCTGCGTCAAAGAATATTCGCAATCCGCTTCGCTACGCAGCTTTGGTTAAACTGTACTTGATATTCGTTTTACAAACTATTCCTTCTGATCTTTTTGTCCTTACCATAGTGTTTTTCTGTTTGGCACATGATTTTGCATTATAAAAATATTTTCACATTTCTCTATATTGTTAGTCTCTAAGATCTACATCCTCATGAACATCATTCAGGAATTCATTTAAATCACTATAACTTTTTTTCAAACCTTAAACACTCTCCTTAAAAATAAGTTTAAACAAAATTATTAATCCCAAAGCCAATCATTCATATTACCTTGATAATTACCATTCATATCCCATGTATCTCCAGTACTTGGATCATAATAATTTTCTACTCTATTTCCATCAGATCCTTCTGCCCAACCATAATTTGCTCCAGAAGAAATTCCACTATTTCCTCCAGATGAACTTGATCCACTATAGTCATTACTTCCAGAATAATCAGCTCCACTACTAGAACTTCCAGAACTACTTGATCCTCCACTATAACTAGAACTATTATCATAACTGTTATCATAAGAATCATTATAGTAAGAAGAATTTCCACTGGAACTAGAAGATTCCTGAGCAGCTTTAGCAGCAGCAGCTTCTTCAGCAGCTTTTCTTTCAGCTTCCTCCCGTGCAGCTTTAGCAGCAGCTTCTTCTTCTGCCTTCTTTTTGGCCTCTTCTTCAGCCTTTTTCTTTGCTTCTTCCTCAGCTTTTTTACGAGCCTCCTCTTCAGCTTTTTCGATAGCTGCTACTCTATCATTGTATTTTTTAACATATTCATCAACAGTACTATTGTATTCATCAAATTTATCTTTTTCAATAGTATTGTAATTTTCATAATCATTTTTTAGAGTTTCTTTAAAAGAAGTGAAATCAGTGCTGGCAGATGAAAGAGCATCTTTATCTTCTACTTTTTCTACATCAGATCCTACTTTATCAGAAATAGATTTAATAGTATTATCATAATCTGATACAAAGTAATTCTTCATCTGCGCAATCACTTTTGCATAATGCGCCGAACACTCCTCATAGGCATTTTCCGCTTTTTCATAGTCTGCCGCATTTTTCACTTCGTTTTTCAACACTTTCAGCCTTTTATCCCTGTTTTCTTCTTTTTCGAAGTTTTCATACTCCTGATCAATTTCTCCATTCTTTATTTCAATGGCCTGCAGACGAATTTCTTCCTGATGACGATTGTATGCTTTTTTAGCAAAAAAACCTATAATGCAGATAACCGCCACTGCAATGCAAAGAACAGCAAGTATTCGTGTTGTTTTTTTGTTATTTGTTTCCATTTTGAAATCTCCTCCATCTTTTGTTATATATTTGCTCTTGTTTTTATAGTAATGCACCTATTCTATCGCATCCAGTATTCCTTTATGAAAGCTGAAATACTGGATTAGCGTATTTCTTCTAATCCTGTTTTCTCCAGGGAATCTGGCTGCTTTTTCCTTCTCATCTTTTTCACTACCTCTCCGTATTGGCTTTCTTAGAATTTCTTTATCCTTTGATAATTGTATTTTATATTTATTTTGACAATTTTTTCTAAAAAAAAGGTTGTGAATATTAAATTGCTTCTTCCTCATTTCCAACTAGATATCTTGCCATTCAAGATTCCTCCATATGTAAAATTTATACTTTATCAGTTTCTGCTTTTTACTTTTCTATTATAAAAAGATGTTTTTTAAAAATCATGCTGCCCATTAACTGGGCAGCATGATTCTTGGCAATATTCAGTTCTTCTTATATATCAGTTTTTAAAACTTCTTTTCTCTGATATAACTCTCCATACCAGTTAAGCTAGCCTCCGCGTTTGGAGTAATTCTCGAATCAAATGATACTCGTTTCTGAATACCACATACATCAAACGTAACATACTTCACCGTATAATACCGTTTTTTAAATATACCAATTTTGATTTTCTTCATTACTTCTTCTCGTGCTATACTATTAATGTCTTTATAAAAAATTTCGTCAGCACTTTCCTTATACACTGCTCCGGTAGCAATATCCATATTACCACTGTATACTAACAACTGCGAGTCTGTAAATGCATATATCGTAGTCTGCACAAGAGAATATCTTGGCACTCCATCTATTCCCAAACGATATCCTTCAACAGGATCCTTGGTAAATATCTTCCCAAACTTTGCTATCAGTTTATGTTTTGTTGCTGTGCCATCGCTGATTTCATCCGGAGAAAGACCCATGCCGCCAATAACAATTGGTTCTACCTCACTGATCTGTTCCATGTCAACATTGAGTTTATGTAGCACACGTTTTTCCAGCATTGCAAATGATTTTTGCATTGCCTCATCAACATTCTCTTTGCCGGAGCCAACTACTCTTGTGTATATTGTAATTCCCAGTGATACAAAAAAAGCAATACCAGCGATCACCTCTAAAAAACCGAAAAAAAATCCAAATGCATTTGTAGTTCCATAATAAGAACTTCCAAATGTACCCTTCAGCATGCTGCACACACTATACAAAATCACAGATATCACTGCAACATCACCCAAACCGAAGAAGAAACTTCTGATCAGATAATTTACTTTTCCAATATTTGTTGTTCTTTCTTCTGACCCCTCTGGTGTCTGAAAATCATTTTCAGAAAACGTGTTTGTTTCTCCTTTCTCTGTTGTTCCTGCTCCAGCTAAATTTCCTTCCACTTTTGTTCCACATCCTTTGCAGAACTTATCTCCTGGATTTAATTCTTTACCACAATTTGGACACTTCATGGTGTTTCTCCCTTCTTTTTTCTTTTGATGACACAAAATATAACTCTGTCCTCCCTCCCTGATGATTTGTGTCTTATCATCTTTAAACGAACAGATTTTCTGATAATTTAAATCTATTCATTTACTATGATTCTTTCCGTCGCATCGCAATATCCTATTCCTGTTTTTCTTTCCATTCCAGATACATAGAATAGATAGACTTTAAAGTTTCAATGGTATCATCTGAAACTGTGCTCGCTGGCATCTCAATTTCTGCTATCTCTGCATCGATATAATCACAAACAAAGCTCCATGTAATCTGACCTGCATATATCATCATGGAAATCCTGTTATCCTGGCTCTTTTTGGGAATACCTACTCTGATTTTCGTATCATAATCATCTAAGGTAATATCAAAGTAATAAGCGTTATCGCCAAGAAGTCTATCTTGACTTTCGACCTTTTTGTTCTGGAAAATCGTATAATCTTTCTTTTTTCCATCAGCTATTTGCTCCAATAAATTTCTGGAAACACCTTCATCTTCTATTGAGACAATTTTTTCATCAAGCAGGTATTCTATCTGATCATATGAAATTCTTACGTCATTCTGAAATAATTTACGCACCGAATTTCCGATAAAATTATTCGTAGATACCTTATCCAATGTTTCCTGAATCAATGGACTGACATCAAATACCATTTTCCCTTCTTTATTCGCATAAAGTTTCAGATAGGTTATGTCGTTATATTTAATATCGCCATATAAAACTTCTTTTCCATTGTTTCCATCAATCGAACCCTGAAAGGAATCTCCAAGTAATTTCAGATTCATTCCTTCAACCTTACAATTCACATGGTATGTATATTCCGTATTTAAAAGACTGTTCATCTCCTGTTTCAATCGCATGTACGGATAATATTTAAAATAAAGAATAGCTCCTATGATCGCCAAAACTATTATGCAAATTCCTGCGATACCTGCACTTTTTTTCTTTTTATTTATGCTCATTCTCGCGGCCACCTATAATAATGCATTTCGCTTATTCACAAGATTGATGATTTTTGAAACAATTTCCTTGATTTCCTGCAGCTCATTGTTATCAATTTTCTTTTCTAATGTCTTGGTAAGCTCAATAATTTCAAGTTCATAATTCATAACCACATCATTTGATCGAATCGGACAGCATCTGACGGCATCATATGCCTTTTCGATTTCATCTTTTAATCCGGTATCATTTACTAGATCTCGACACATCTGCAATTCTCTGGATATTCCTCTCACAAATTCTCTTTCGGAATCCGTCCTTTCAAGATTTGTTTCCACATGATAATTTACTCTGAGACTAATAAAAAGCTGCTGCATATAAACAACACAAAAGATCAGGTTAACACTCAATACCATCGGTAAATTGGTTATTCTGATCAAAATAACCATTGCATTGAAAAGAATCGTCACTGTAGAATAGATCCAGGAATATGTATAATTTGTAACAAGATTCTCCGGTATTCTTTTATAGTTTTTGCAGTATAATGGCGCAACGTAAGAAATTATGATTGCGATCCATACAAAAACATATGCGATCCAGTCTGATGCTGAATTTTGATTTCCCATAATAAAGAAAAAAATCAAATTGTAAATCAGTAAATAACCACAATAAACCATTGTTCTCATAATCTGTTTTGTACTCATAAAATCACCCGCCCTATTTTACATATTTTCCAGCAACAAATTTCTTTTTGGCATATGGATTCCCTTTCGAAGCACTGCTTCTGTAATATTTTTCTGCAATTTTATGATTCTTTTTGACACCAATTCCCTTTGCATAAATATTGCCCAATTGAAATTCTATCAGCGAAATATTCCAGCTGTCTTTGCAATTCTCAACACATTTTTCCAGCCAGAATATTGCTTCTTCACCTCTCTTTGCAACAGTGGCTTCCTCCTTGTACAACTTTGTAACCTCATTATACATAGACTCCCAATCATCTTTTTCAGCCAAAGTTGCAAAATACGCAAACGCCTGTTTATAATTTCCTTTTTTCATTTCCAGCACTGCTTTTTTTCGAAGTTCTTCATACGGAATTTCACTTGAACGCACATTCCCGAATGACTCCGCGCTTGTTATTTCATTTATCTCTGCAGTATCAATAGAAGCCAAAGCTCGTCCTAATTCCGGATCCTGCAAACCAGATTCCTGTTTCTTCTGTGTCTCACTCTTTCTTTTTTCTTCCTTAACGTGCAATGCTGGTTCGGTTGTATCATTCTGGAAATTCATTTCTCCCAATATCGGCTCTGTTGCATAGTTCTGGAAATTTTCTTTTTGTAGCACGGACTCCGTTGCATAATTTCGTTCTGTAACATTTTGCAACACAGACTCTGTTGCAAAATCCTGTTGTTTTGCTTGCATTACAGATTCTGTTGTATACTCTTGTGTTCTCTCTTGTTGTAGTGTGGACTCTGTTGCATATTCAGAATCTCCTGCAGCATGCAATGCTGATTCTGTCGTAGCACCCTTCTGCTGTTTTGTATCACCTTTCAATGCAGACTCTGTATCCCAGTCAGATACTTCTGCTTTTCTCATTGCCTGATCCGTAGCATAATTTTTCATGTAATGCATCTGGTGCTCTGTCACAAAGTCTGTTTTTGCAATTTTTTCTATTAACTTGCTGTTTGATGGAAAAATTTTCTTTCCGAATTTTTTTAAATCAAATTCCATCTCCTCGCTGCTTTGATATCTGTTCTCGGGCAAATAAGCACATGCTTTCAAAATGATTCTGTTTAGCTCTTGATCAAGATTTTTGATCGGTTCGATTTGGTTTCCCAGCACACGCATTTGCATTGCCACATCATCTGATTGATTTCTGTTTTGGAATGGAAGAATGCCATTATTAGCCAGTCCATATAAGGTCAGACCCAGACTATAAATGTCAACTAAATGCCCATAGCCTGATGTTTCACATCTTTTAAATTGCTCTGGTGCTGCATACATTTTTGTTCCCTGATTCGTCTGTGCAAGCTCGCCATTCTCGAGAATTCTTGAAATGCCAAAATCCCCAAGTAAGTATCTTTCATCATCATAAAATATGTTGCTTGGTTTAATGTCTCTGTGAATAATACCTTTCGCATGACACTGCTGCAATGCTTCACATATATCAATACCTATCTTAACAATATCACACACTGATACTCCATGCGTCTTGAATATAGTATCTAAGTCTGTATAGATATGCATACGAATTAAAAGCTCAACTGTTGTATAGTCCTCTTCTTCTATTTCAGCTATCTTCCAGTCCTGATATGATACAATATTGCTGCAATTCTGCATCATATTCATTAATCGGACTTCATTCATTGCTTTTTCTTTTTTCTCGTCTCTTTGGGATTTATACTTCTCTCTATATTCGTCCGTCATTTTTCTCATGCCAATTTCATCATCCATAATTTTTGCAACTTTTAAAGCATCATGTTCGGACAAATCATAGTTTTCTCTATAAATCTCATATACAACAGTGTTTCCACCAGATCCTCTTCCTAGAAATTTACCTATTTTCCATCCAGGAAATTCTTTTTCATACGCTGATATCTGGCTCTTCTTCTCCATTCCATTACTCCTTAAACATCTATTTTTATACTCGTTGAAGAACAGCAATCGTTACGTTATCTCTTCCTCCACGCTCCAGTGCATGTTGAAGCAATAATTTTGCTGTTTTCTCTACGCTACTGCACTGTGCAAGGCATTTCAAAATTGTATCAGGGGCACACATATCATACAACCCATCGCTGCATATAAGAATTCTGTCATTATCTTCCCATTTAATCCATGAACTCTCATATGGAAGGGAATCTCCGCCTGTATCCATTCCTATGAATTGTGTGAGCTGATGATTTTCTCTCTCTAGCACTTCCTCACTTGTCCGGTAAATACCAATATCCATTTTAAGTTGTGCAAGAGTATGATCTTTTGATACAACATACAAATTCTTATTTCGCTCAATGTAGACTCTGCTATCTCCACGATGAAAAATCCGAAACTGATTTCCATCTGTTGCAATTACAGTTCCTGTTGTCCCGCTTATGCCATTCTTTCTTTTCTCAATGACAGCTTTATTTGCTTTCAAAAAGGTTTTCTCGATCAACACAGTAATTTTATCTTTGTCCAGTATCTGCAAATTCATTGTATTTTCCTGAAAGGTCTGTGCCGCAACACTCGAAGCCACTTCTCCATCTGCTTCACCTCCCATTCCATCAAAAACGCCAACGCAAATCCAATGCCCCGCTGACTGATACAAGTGAGCTTCATTTTCATCCTGGCTTTCCGCATTGATACAGTTTCCAAGCAGATAGTTGTCTTCATTATTTTCTCTTACTTTCCCTTTATTACTGATTACGTAACCAATTATTTTTTTGTTTTCTTCCACATTTCACCCCGAAAATTTCTTTAACCTTTCGTATCCTTGGAAACTCGGTGAAGCAAAATATTTCCAACCAGTAAAAATACTACAATGAATCCAAACAATACCGCCCATACGGTAAGCAGATGTTCCGGCGTAGAATCAAACCTGCTTTCAAACTCATGCGGCACGGTTGGTACGGTCATTTGAATTTTTAACGGAAGATCATTTAAATTGGCAATACTTCCAAGTGCCTCCATTCCCCAACGACTTATCATGACGTAGGAAATGTAATCTGCCATTCCTTCCATTGCGAAAAGAATTCCTGAAAAGATCAATTGCACGATCAAAATATATGGAGCCAGCACGTTCGCTGCCTCTTCTTTTTTCACAAGGCAGGAGATCATAATTCCCATTGCATCCGCGGCATACATTAACAAAAAAATGCTAATATAGAATTCCACCATGGGATAATTGGTCAGAATTCCTGTTTCCGGCAACTCATTCCCATATACTATCGCTACACCCACATAGCTTAATGTTAAAATCGCACTTTGAATAATACATAATACAAACTGCACAAAAGCCCGCGAAGCTGTATAACATCTTATTCTGGCTCCTGCAATATAGTTTCTTTTAATATTTTTTCTATCTTTTACAATAGTCTGAATCGAATTGAATAAACCTCCCCAGATTGCAGCACTTACAATAACAAAACTTCCTGACTTTGTTCCATCATAATGAACAAACATATTTTCTCCGGCAATCCAGATTACAATTGCTGCTGCCAGAACAGGAAACATAAGGGATATCAACAAATCTTTCTTTTTTCCCATAATGACCTGCACATATTCCGTCATGAAAATTTTAAATTCTTTAAATGCGCCGATTCTCTTTGGCTTTTTTTCTAAATTATCATTCATTTGTCCCATCCCCCTTAAAAATGTATTTTCCCGGATTTTTTTCCATAATATCGTAGACATCCTTGATTTCATCCGTTTCAAAATACTTTCTGGCTTCCTGTGGCGTTCCCATAAAAGCTAATCTTCCTACATTATCTACTTTATTCAGCACAAGCATTTGATCAAAAAGATCTATTTCCGAGACATCATGAATAATTGTCAGAATGCTTTTCTCTTCGTTATGTGCCAAATTTCTTAATGTTTCGTATAATTTTTTCTTGTTTCCCGGATCCAGTCCTGCATCTGGTTCATCTAAACACAAAAGCTGTCGGTCTGCCACAAGTTCTATTCCGATATTAACTCTTCTTCTTTCGCCCCCACTACACTTTGCAATTTGATTCTTTCGGACATTTTCTATTCCCAGTTGCTTTAATGTCATGTTAACGCGGTCTGCAATTTCTTTTTTTGAAGTATCTCTCGGTAATTTCATCCCCGCCGCATTTGTAAGTTCCTGCTCGACTGTTAATTCTTCATGAAAAGCATCCCCTTGTTGAACGTTGCCGATCAGATACTTCATACGATTAAAGTCTTTTATTAAATCCACGCCTTTATACTTGATATTTCCCTCAATCCCATTTGTCTCATATCCATTCAGGCAATTCATTACTGTAGATTTTCCAGCGCCAGTTCCTCCAATCAGTGCAACAAGCGTTCCTTCCCGAATTTCTACTTTTATATCTCGAATCAGTTCTTTTTTCCCAAACCCTTGGTTGTTTTTCACTTTTTTGCTCTTGATATCTGCTGCTAAAACAACTGGTCTATCCTGCAAGTTATTTTCTTCCATACTATTCTGAGACATTTTTGACATATTGCTCTTATTTTTTCTGATAACAGGTATGTTATAAATAATTTTATTTTCTGTCAGAATCATAGTACAGTCACAAATGGAAATCGTATCTTTTTCTTTCAGCGGAACTTCTCCATGAACTTCTTGTCCATTGACCCAGGTTCCAGCCATGGAATCGCAGTCCATCAAAAAATACTCTGCTTCTTTTTTTCTCACAACCATATGACGTGCCGAGATATAAGAAAGGGGAATTGTGACATCACACTCCGCATTTCTTCCAAAAACAGTTTCTGCCTTACGCAGAGTAATTGTCTTCCACTGATTTCCAATTCCTTCTGTTGTAAATATCAAAAGCACGCCTCTTTCTTCCGGATTCTCCAGATTATCGGAATCAACACGAAGAATATCCCCATTGGAAAGTTTCACTGCTTCATATTCTGAATTTTCGTTCATTGCAATTTTCTTTCCATTATAATAGGTTCCATTCAGGCTTCCGCTTTCCACATAGTACCATTCTCCATCGATATTCTGAATATACCCATGCTTTCTACTGACTATTTTCGACTCCAGTTCAATATCATTTTCTGTCTCCGGATTTTTTCTTCCTATTCTCCAGAGGTTTTTCGCATCCAATGGATAATTTCTTACAAAGCCTCTTTCTAAAACAATAAGACTTGCTGCACTCCGAATTGCAAGATATGGCATTGTTTCCATTTCATGTTCCCTCCCCTTACATTCTACTCAAAACTTCTTTTTTCTTAGTATCGTAGTCTTCTTCCGTGATAAGACCAGCTGCAAGCAATTTTTTCAACTTTTCAAGAACAACAATCGGATCCTCATATGACTGCATGTTCTGCGTCTCCGAAGCATTTTGAAAAACCTGATTCGCCATATTTCCAATTGTACTGCCAACTCCCATAGCCATACCAAGACCTGCTCCCATAGCTGTAATGTTGCCTGCTCCCTCATTTTGAGCCAATGTTTCTATAATAGATGCCCTCTTCATCTTGTCCCAATTGCTACCCAACTGGTTCATGAAAGCATTTTCTCCAATTCCCTGTTTTTCTCTTTTTATTCTTTCAATTTGAGCCTCATCAATGGCATCGTATTTTGTTTGATCCGGCTCCATATACGATATAGCAAAATTCACACAACGTAATCCATATTTTGAAACTGTTTCGTTAATTTGTGGTTGAATTGCTTCTGAAATTTCGCCAGCATATGCACCAATTCCAATGAATTCATTTTCATACAAAAGTAAGAACTTGCTCACACAGGATTTAATCTGCATCAACATCTCATTTTTGAAATATTTATTTAACTCATTCTGATTCAATCCTCTTACATTGTTTCCAATTAATTTTTCCAGAAATAATGCAGGATTTTCAATTCTTACTTTATAAGAACCCCTTGCCTGAACCGAAGTCCTTATCCCATATACCTTATCCCTTACCTGAATTGGATCATCTGTTCCCCATTTGAGTTCCATGCTATCTGCATTTTTTAAAAAATATATTACACAATGAAAAGTACTGATCCCACCAGACAGCGCATTTTTTAATCTGCTGATAAATGGATAATTATTGGTAGTTAACTCATACGTTCCTTCTGAAAACTGTTGAACAATATTTCCACCTTCCACAAAAATTGCTGTCTCCCCAGGCATGACGATCAGTTTGGAATGGGTATTGAAGTCTTCTTCTGGCTGCCGCCAAAACAGGTACGTGTTAGCACCATTGTTTTTTATAACATCAATAAAATGTTTCTTTCCTCCATAATAATCTGCCTCGTTTGGATTTCTCTTAAATAGTGCCATCTTCTTTTCCTCTTTATCGTAATATTCTTTACCAATCATCCATTGTTAAAATGCGAGTTCGTGTGGCATTGTAACCCCAATAATTTTGAACATCTGCTCCGCATCCATTCTGCTCAGATTATTTCTTATTGCCTGATTCAAACATTCTATGTAGTCTGGTTTTGTTCGAAAACTTTTTCTTTTATAATAATCGAACTTAATATATGCCATAAAATAATAATAAACACCTTTACTTTCAATCGAAATCGCATCATTGATAAACGTTTCAATCTGAGTGATCGTGGACTTATTCGATAAAAAGGCTTTTTTCCCTTCTAATAAACAAACCGCCGCATAAAAATAATTTTCAGAATCATCAAAATCATCCAGCATCGCTTTTTGGAAATAATCCTCCGCCTGTTTATACTGTTTAAGTTTCAGATAACACATGGCTATTGATTTATTGATAGCACTGTTATCACCATTTCTGTCAATTTCTCTTTTATAGGAACCCACATATTTATTGAGTTCCGGCATCGACATAGACGCAATGCTGTTAAAATTTTTTATCATGACCGGTTTTCCGCAATATTCGCATTCCGTATCCTTCGTTGATACTGCCGCACCACATCCTGGGCATTTGATTTGAATAAACTCTGATGTCATCTTTTTTCCCCCTGTAATTTATTACTGTACTGGCAACTCAAACCTTGCCAGTAATGTTTATTTGTTATGTTTCTTTCCTGTTTGTTATACAACCATTATATTCCTTCAAATAGACCGCTTTTCATTTCAAGTTACCATCCAAAAACATCTCTTTCACCGTCTTACACTTGAAACTACTTTATTCCTCTTCCGGCAATTCATTTAGAAAAAATTCAACTCCTTCAAATTCAAGCGATAATAGAATTTTTCTCACATACAAACATAAATCATTCGTTCCATCGCAATGTATTTGATCTTCAAGTTTAGCATTCTCCAGCGCATAAATAATGGCATTTTCAAATGGCGTTTTGGCACACAATTTTTCCATTTGCGCCAACTCCAGCATTTCGTTAATCTGATCCACATCCAGGTTTAAATGAATTCCCAATGATATAATTTTATTTCTCTGCGGATACCACTTTTTCTGTGATATTTCGGAAACGCACTGTCGAAGAGATGAGCTCCATTGCTGAGAACTTGCCAGAAGAGAAACATTATCCTCTTCATCTGGCAGAAGATTTTTTTGTATACAATCTTCAATATAACGATATAATCTATAATATTTTTGTTTATACATTTGTGCGTGTTCTTTCACAAAAGAGACCATTTCCTGCAAGGATCTCAGATTCGTTATATCCAGTTCAAGTGCTGAAGTTGTATATTCTTTTCCCTCTGACCTTGGAACATCGTCAAAAATTTCATTTTTTATCATATTAATTACTTTCTCACAGGCCTGATAACTATGTTCGATACAATCCGATGACAATACAAAAATACAGACCGAATCTTCCAGGTATTTCGGATATAATTTATTTACGCAACCATAGCGCTGTAAAAAATAATTCATCTGTTTCAAATTATAATGAGCTGCAAATCCTATTTTAATATAGGTTTCTCTGCTCTTTGGTACGGAACCTTTCAGCCATTTTTGAACAGACTGCCTGCTTACCCCGCACAATTCAGCCATTTTGCTTGCTGATAGTCCTCTTTCTTTCATTATGTCATTTATAATGTACGTCCAATTTTGTTTCTGGTCGGCAAGGCTTTCTAAAATATTTCTGTATTCCTCAAGATTTTCACTTCTGGACACAAAATCGTATAAGGCTCCTGTTGAATAGCTGTCACATATCTTTTCCATATTTTCCCCCTATGCCACAGAATCTTCCCTATGTAAAAAATGCTCCTGCACAATCACATGCAGGAGCATTAGTCTCAAAAACACAACCTCGAATCTAATCCGTTCTACATCAATTTCCTCTGGCATCCCGCTCTGCCTGCAGATTTTCAACATTTCTCATTTCTATATCATTGAACACGCTGGAAGAAAAATCTTCTGGCTTTACCGTTTCTTTATACCAGTCATATTGCTCATAATAGGTTCTCAAACTTTCATCTTTAAAAATATATCCGTGTCTTGCGTAAATTTCATTAACCGCATATCTCAGATCCTGGTCAGACAATTTCTTAATGTCCTCAGAATTTATTTCTGTTTCAGAACTGTCTGGAAAAATCATGCCATCTTCTGACTCTTGTGCACTCTTATTCTTGCTTTCCTGTTCTGTATTTATACTTTCTGTCGTATTTGCAAGTTTTTCATCTACATTATCTTCGTGGTTATACGATTCCAGCTTAGCAGTCACAGCAGATTTATACAGCGTATCTAATGTTTCATACCCGTCATAATACCACCAGGCATCAGCATAACTTCCATTTCTGGAAAGTTCAACCTCTACACTATGCCCTGGTGTATCATAATTCGTTACATCAACACTTGTAACACCTGTCTCATCTACCACCAGATCATAATAGCTGACATACCAATAGATATCGCTGACCTTATCATAGTTTTTACCATCCTCTGAATACGTGTCTTTTATCTGAGCCTTATAAACAAGATAAAGAATATTGTTACTTCCCCAATAATCCTCATTACTCTTCTTGCTTGTAAGCAGATAATTTCCAAGATAAGAAAGGCTCACTAAAGTTTCATCTTCCGACCAACTTCTTGCCATGTCTGAATGATAAACATCTTCTGCCTGTGACTGCATTTCTTTCAGACTGCTGTCTGATATTTCTGAAATAGATTTCACATAACTTTTCAGACCACTGACAGTATATATTTTTGTTAGTTCTGATGGCACCATTCCATAATTTTGAATACAATATGCTGTTGGATCATCGGCATCTAAATACGCTGTCACCGTCACTTTATCTCCATTTGATAAGCCATCCGTGTTGTCTAATATATAGTTGAACTCCTGCGCTGCACTTTGTGCTGCTTTTCCTTCAATACTTGCATATCCATTCGGTGCAATACCATCAAATTTCACTTCTATTCCATCAAATGGATCAAATGTCTGAGCTTCTTCCAGATTTTTTGCTTTTACCTCAATATCCTGATATTTCAATTTAAATCCATACATGGAGCTTGCCCTTTCTTTATTGCAGCTCCATGTATACGTAATAACATCCCCATTGCTGATTCCGCTGTCCTTACTTAAGGTTCCACTGACACATGTTGACCAGAATTGTTCTGTTGCAGAACTATAAGTGCTTTCTATATGCTTTTTGCTAATTACTTTTCGTAATTTTTTCTCATATTTTTTTTGAAATTTTTCACTATCAAATACTGCGGAAGCCTGTCCGACTGTATCATATCCCTCAATGGAAACAGTCATATAATCATTTAAATTAATTGTTGGCTTTCTTGTTACCATTATTCCAGAAATCACAACACAGAGTAACAGTATAATGCCCGCTGCTGCACCTATAATTTTATCTCTTTTTTTCAGTTCTACTTTCTTCTTCGATATTGTAGAAACTTGTTCTACCGCCTGTTGTATTATTTTCTGTGGATGTATTTTCTTCTGTAGTACGTTTTCCCTTACACTGTTTCCACATTCCGGACAAAACACACTGTCTTCCGGAATCTCACTTCCACATTTAGGGCACCGTATTTTCTTTTCATTTTCTTCTGTTTTTTCTTCAGTTGTTTGTTCTGCTCCACATTCCGGACAAAACACACTGTCATTCGGTATTTCTTTTCCACATCTTGAGCAACGCATTTTTTTCCTCCCTCATATTGTAAATTTATTCTTTAAAAAATTCATCTACTCCATTTGCAATACCCTGTACCATTTTCTCCTGGTATTCGTCAGTTTCCATCGCCAGATCTTCTGTCGGATTCGTCATATAACCCATTTCTACAATAGTGGCGGGAACTGTACACCAATTAATGCCGCTCATTGTGTCGGTTTCCCATACATATTGTTTTTGACACCCTGTTGCAGCGCAAAGGGAATCTAAAATATTTTCCGATAATTTTTTACTTACCTCCGCCATTTCTCCATTATATGGATTAGCGCTCGTCTGACACATAGTCATTGCACCATTTACAGAAGCATCTGTAGATCCATTCGCATGTATCCTTATGAAGGCATCTGCATTTGCATTATTCGCAATCTGCGCTCTTTCGCTATTACTAATATCGACATCATTTGTTGTACGAGTCATGATAACCCGATATCCGCGCTTTTTTAACTCTTCTTCCAATTTTAATGATACATTTAATGTTAATTCATATTCTGGAACCCCACTAGTTGTGCCTGATGTTCCAGACGCAACCTTGGCTTTTGTCTCTGCTGCCCCCGGACCTATCGGCTCCTGTTCACTGTTTCCATGCGCCTGATGCCCAGCATCAATTACTATTAAGTGTTCATTTTCTATTTTTTTCTCTGTGCTAAGATATTCGCTCCGAATATACCCCGTTTCTCCGTTATATAAAACTTGCGACCACTCTCCCCTATTTTCCATAACTTCAACCGATTCACCGATATCCAGAATTTCTATAACTTCAGCTTCTCTACTGGGTTCCCTTCTAAGCTCTGCTTGTTTTATCGTATACATGATAACTGTTTCATGCGTTTCCTGTTCACTTTCGGAAATATTTTCTTGTTGCTCTTCCATTACAGTTGGTGTAATTTCTACAGTCGGTGTAATTCGTTTTTCTTCTTCCAACTGTTCTTCATTTTTTCTCCCGGAATTTTTATCTAAATTAGTTTCTAGTTCTGAATTTTCATTCGCAATACTCCCATTATTTGTTCCTGCATCAGTTCCATTTCCGCATGCGCCGAACATAAGCAGCATACTCATACTTAGCAGAATGGTCGAAATTCCTTTGATTTTCAATCTTTTTCCCTCTTGTTTTTTCATTTTTTTATCATATCATTCATTCTTCTCTATTTAATCTATAACTCTTTTTCATTTTCTACGCATGCTATTCTTTTTCCATGGAATCTCTTCTAATCGAATCTCTTTTCCAGACTCTGATCTATAAAATTTGCATTTCCCTTTTTCTGCATCTGCAAGGCTGCATTTTTTTACTGAGACAATATAATTGTCTAATTCAATATAATCGCCTGCTTTATTATGCACTTTATATAGTCTTATGCCACCAATTTCCTGATAATTTGCAATGTAATGATGATTTGGATTGTCATCTTTTTCTCTTGGGCTTCTATTATCTTTGTGTACTGTATTTTCTTTTTTACGCAAACTCTCTTTTTTCTCCTGCCGCTTAGCCGAAACTATTGCTATGTCTACTTTTTTTTATGTCTGATGCCGAATTTTCTCCATCGGAAATATTTTTACCGCCTTCTAAAAGTCCACGTCCTAAAAGCAAGAAGAATCCCGTAAACATCGCAATTCCTAAGAGCACAGCAACCACAGCAATAATATTCTCCAAAGCCCAAATCGTTGCTGGAACAAGAACCTTGGCAAGTATTAGTGCTACTACAGTGTGTTTCATATTTTCCCTACATTCTTCTGTAAGCAGCAGAAGAATGCTCATTATAAGAACTGATGCTATCAGAATAATGTTATAGGCAATCCCAACTGCTTTTATTTTCATAATCCATTCTCCAAAATAACTTATCATCTCAGATATGGCTTGGTGACTGATTACAATCCTTCCACACGCTATCCAGAATGTAATAAACGCAGCCATGATTTCTAATACAAAACATATACCAGAAACACAAAGTAATACTTTTATCATTTTTTCATTATTCTCAAAGCATTGGAAAAACACGATTCCAAACTCTATTAAAACTAATATCCCTATAAAATCGCCAATAATTCCCCCGGTAATCCATCCGGCTGTTCCAACACTAAATATGGAATCATTCATGAATCCATACTCACTTATCCTTGCAATTTGTTCCGTATATCCGCCTGTCACCAGATAAGCTATATATGCAACAATGCCTGTTATTATGGCAATTATCTTAATTGCAAGTGGAATTAAACACGTCAGACTTTCTACTGGTGCATCCTTAAAATTCACAAGTGCATCTTTTCCATCTGCTACTCGCTCCGAAACATAATCTGTTATAGTTGCTATCATACCACTCAATATCTTTTTCCTCCCTCTACATCATTTCTTTTGCGTTCTATTTCATTCCCCCTCCTTTTTATTCTGTTTTTCTTTTAGTGTAATACATCCTTTCTTTATTTGCAATACATTTTGTCATATGTTTTGCAATGCATATTTTATTTAGTATCTGCAATACAATAGAAGTATCTGATTTTTCCAGTTTCCTAACAGCAGAGAACATCCATCAAAAAAACACATACCTTATAAACTATTTCAAAACATTTTTCTTAAATCCCATTTGTCGAACATACATTCCGACAAGATATAAACCATTCTAATTTGGTTTGAAACAGTTATATTTTTAATCTTTTAATCTATACACTCTACACACAAACAGCAGAACGGAGTTGCTATGACATTTCAATTAAAAGCCAACCGAAAAGAAACGGAAAACAAAACCATCCGTTTCCCGATTCATCTGATCAACCAGATTGATCACGCAATTTCTTCTTCCGAGGAAGATATCACCTTTTCCAGTTTCGTGATTCAGGCCTGTGAATACGCACTGGAACATATGGATGATCCTTCTTCCACCGAAAAAGAACTTTGATTTTTGCCCCGATATTTCTGTCCCTGACAATTTATCGTTCCGGGCATGTACTTTTATGATCCATGTATCTGTTTTGCGGCTGTTCTCTGCATGATTCATGTTACCATTTGTTTCTTATCTTTGTGGACAAATCTTTGTCTCATGCCTGCAAGGCCTCATCACTTGTGGCTCCTACAGATGCAGGACAACAAAAATGGGAATGTTAAGATATGTGGCTGCCGCGCAAACTGCGGCGTATTTAAAAGCCTCACATCTTACATTCCCAGATATTTTTAATTTTCATAGCTGAATCTATCTATATTTTTCTTACATTCATAGCTGATTTTCAAGCTTTTCTAATTTCTCCTAGTCTCTTTAGATCTCTTCCGATCCCTTCTCATCTTTTGCCCTTCCCATCCTTCTCACTTCATATGTTCCAAATCTTTTCACATCCGCTCCAACGCTCTCTGGAACACCCGATAATTTTCATCATCCCGCGGCGAACAGTACACGGCAAACTCAATCGTCTGAAACTGATACCGGTATTCCTCCACCACAGTCTTCATCGCTGCCGCAACGACTCCCGGCGGATTACAGAATGCTCCACAGCCAAAAGCTCCGAGGATTACGACTTCATTCCCTTCTGCAGCCGCGATATCCAGCACTTCCCGCATTCTTTTTTCATGCAGTCGTTTCAGCTCTGCCTGACTGATCCGCACTGGTTTGTCACCATCCCCGGAGTTCATTCCATTGCTTGGACGAGTCCGAAGGTTCGGCGCTGCGCATGTCAGAACATTTACCGTGTACCACTTCTCTTCCGGTAGAAGTCTCGGATACGCCGTATCCGTTTTAAATACTACAACCTCCGGCGTATAAATACAGTCATCATTGTGTAATGGGTTGCGTTCTTTTCTGTGCGGCGCATAGAACTTGTCCCACATCGTTTTTTCTGTCAGATTTTCATGCAGCGTGGAACAACGGCAGATGGCCTCCTCCTGTGCCGATGAGCCTTTTGCTACGCCGCCACCAGGATTTGATGCGGATGCAAAATTCAGCACGCAGACTTGTCTGTCTGCATAGTCTGCGGCTGCCTCCAGCGTTCTCTTTTTACTCACGATCACCTGTGCCGGTTTCTCATATCGTTTTTCCGGAATCACATTTTCTGCCAGTGCTTTCCAAACTGCTGTTTTTCTCTCCGGATAAAATTTTTGTCCAGCGTTCGACTTTTGAATTGCTTCTTTTAGCTTTGCATGTTTGCCGCAAAGCTGTTTCGTATTCTCAAAAACGTCTATATTTTCCTGTCTTCCCATAATTTCAATCTCTTTCCACCCTCACGCAGCATTTTTTTATCTGAAACGCAATTCCATATTTCCATATCTTTTCAATGCCATCCTGTCTCAGCTTCTGCGTATAATCTTTCTCGCAGATCTGTTTTATTGCTACAAAACTGCTCTACCATCTTTCCGCACATCATTTCGAAACAGCGTTAGAATGCGTTCTGTCACGATATTTTTAATTTCCTGGTTAGGAATCGCCAGACAATAACGTCCATCAACTTCTTTTCCTTTCTGTGTAAGATAACCAGTCATAAAAAGTGTGCTCCACAAATGGTCCATGGTAGAGTACAGATCGTCATACGTAACTGTCTCATCTATTTTTTTCACAACAGTCTCTCCATTGACGAGCCACCCCAGTTCTGCTTTTGTGAGCATATCCGGCTGCTGAACGCTGTCAATAAACCGATTCATCACATTGTTTCCACTGGTATTCATCCAGTAATTTTCCGGGGCCGCATTCGGATATTTCACATGATCACTGCAGTAATTAACGACATCCCATGGACAGTAGACTTCTGTATTTCCAAAACGGTATCCATCGTACCATTCTTTTACTTCTTCATATTTATCAATCAGCTCATAATATTGCAACATTTCTCTGACTTCTGCATCGGTAAATCCAAACGTCTCATCAAATTCCATATTGGTAATGGAATATACTTTAAAATTATTTAAGCCTGTAAAAATGCTTTCCTTGGCAATCCGAAGACAGCCCGTCAGTACAGCAAACGCAAGGCTCCGGTTTGTCTTCAGAACGTTTCCAAAAAGATTCCGAAGAAGCAGAACCATTTCATGATAGTAACCGTTTTCATGTGCTTTTTCCAGTGGAACATCGTATTCATCGATCAGTACAATAACCTTCTGTCCATAATGAATTTCCAGTAATTCTGTCATTTCCTGAAGACTGCTGGTAATCGTGTCTTCTGCCATATTTCTATTTAAAAGCTCGCGATAGAGATCTTTATCAATACTTGTTAATTTTGTACTTTCCAAAAGGAACTGAAATCTTCTGGCTTCCCGATTCATGGTTTTTACGATCTGTGCACGCGCCTGCGCATAGGAATCGGCATCAATTCCTTTCAGGCTGATGGATATTACCGGATACTGACCCAGATATTGTTCACATAATTCCGCGTTTTTTGAAATATATAAATTTTCAAAGAGACTTGCATCTGCCCTGCTTCAAAAAAGCACTGCATCATGCTCATATTCAATGATTTTCCGAAACGACGCGGGCGGGTAAATAAAGTAACTTCGCTGCCATTTTCCAGAACCTGCTCTATCACTGCTGTTTTATCCACGTAGTAATAGTTGTTCGTGCGGATCTTCTGAAAATCATCAATTCCTGTTGGCAGTTTTGCTTTCCGTATCTGCTTTCTGTTTTCCATTCTTTTTCCATCCATTCTGCTGCTGAAACGACAGGATTCTGCTCCCATTCTGCTCATTCTTCCGTCCAGAAGTCCTCCTGCTGAGTCTCCGTTTTTCTTATAGTATAGGCAAAGATCCAGATAAAATCAATCCGTGATTTTCCACCGCTATTTCCTGTAATACCATTTCTTCCACCGTTTCAGCTCTTCCTCATCCATACCCACTTCTTTTTCCTGATAGAATCTATAGTCACAGACATCCCATCTTTCATAGCAATTTTTATACTGCATGGATTTCCCACCGCTCAGAATAGAATTTCTTACTCTTCTATTTGCAAGTTTTTTTGAGGCTTTTTTTGATCTATTGCCGTCTTTGCATACGGGATGTTTTTTATAACTTCTGCTCATTCTGTCCCTTCCCGAATTATTTCCACTACACCATTACACGATCCTGGCTGTTCAAGTTCTGGCTAGGCAAAACCAAATACCAGATTGTATGAAAAAAGTTTGTCACAGCCTGTATGTTCCATTTTACAGAAAGTGCAAGCCATGAAACGTCAACGGACAAGTTTCAGATTTATTTTTACTCCTGCTCCAGCTCCACAATTTCCTCGTACAGGCAGAAAAACTGTCCTTCCACATCGGTGTCTTCATGAAAATGACCAAAGTACCATGCCGTAAATTCTGTCTCATCTTCCACACGCTGCAGGAACTGGCGTAATTCTACTTCATCGTCAGAAAGTTCTCCATATCCGATCGCCGCTGCTACCTCTCTTGGTGCTGTATGGGACAGGATATAGTCCACCTGGAAATCCGCTTTTTCAAGATTTTTCCATCCCTCTTCATACTCTTCTTTCGAAGGAATTTCTTCCGGGAACCAGGTGATTCCCTCGGTGCGGTACATTTTGTCCACACTGTAGGCGCCGCCAAAGGTGAAAAATTTCTTTCCATCAATCTCGAAAACCTGTCCCCGCATCAGATGGATGATATTACTCTCAATAAAATGTACTTTTCCGCCATTCCAGATTTCTACCGCGTAGGAATTGAGCTGTTCGAAATTTTCGTGGTTTCCGTCAACGAACAAAACGGTCACAGGCAGGTTTCGCAGAATATCCCTCGTTTTTGCTTCATCACTTGCCATGAAACCACAGACACCGACATCTCCGCAGATGATCAGATAGTCATCCCTGCTGAATTCTTCTTCACGTCCTTTGAAGAAATATACTACTTTTCTAAGATCGAAAGTTCCATGGGTGTCCCCAGTAATATAAATACTCATCGTTTGTTTCTCCTTTCGTCACGCATAAAAAGTTTCCTTCGTTTCCAGGCATAAACATCCCAGCCGTCCATGCTCAACTCCACATCCGCAGTCGCACAGATAGACATTTCCCTTTTTGTTTTTCCAGATCCTGCCGTCCTCGGTATTCCGGTGGCCACATATGGATATATAACCGCTTACGCCCTCGTGCAGGAATACTTTATACCACAGATCGCCCATCAGATGGTATTGGTCCAGTTTCCATTTGCCCGGCTCGGCTGTACAGGCATGTGCCAGCAGATACGGCTGTCCATCCACTTCAATTTCCAGCTGTACGGGCCACGAAAGAATACGTTCTGCCATCTGCTTCAGATCGACCTCCGTCAGTCGTTCCCGAAGCATCTGAAAAGAATTGTACGGATATGGCTGCAAAAGTGCACGGTCTTTCTCCTCCCTGCTATAGTACCGGAAAATATAGTTGGCCAGCCAGTGATCGTGGTTTCCACGAATTACCGTGCATTGTTCTCCCAGCCTCAGCATCTGGAAGTATACACCCACAGGGTCCGCATGATCCTCGCACTGGTCAAACAGATCACCCAGCAGATACAGATGATCCTTCTCTGTGAGATTGATTTTCTGCAGAAGCTCCGTAAACCGCCTGTTGTCATTATGAATATCCGTGATAATATAATGCATTCCGCTTCTCCCCTTTTTCTTTCCACATCTGATACTCTACAATATTTTTTTATTCTGGTTTCTCTTCTTCCCGTCCTTCTATTCTTCCTGATCCGAACTGTAAAATTCTTCTCCCGTCTCCAGGCAGATTGCAGCCAGCCGCCCGTCTGGAAAACAGGCTCCGCAGTCGATGGCGATGTGATGATTTGTCCGATAAATATATCCCGGATTTTCATTTTCATCGATTGTCTGTGTCGGGGTATGACCCGTCACCAAGTACGTATCATCAAAATATTTTCTTCTGTAATTCGGCCTGTCCCAGACAAGATCCCTTAAGGAATATTCGTTCATCTCTTTTTCCGGTGAAAAATGGCCAAGGCCGCCATGCACCAGAAGATATCGTTTTCCCTTAATAACAAGCTCTTCATACAGTTCAAAATCCTCCAGAAATGCCATGACTTCCTGCCGCATCTCCGGATCCAGTGCACGGAATTCCCGTATCGTGGAATCGCCGCCGTTGTACAACCAGACCAGCAGATCCTCTGCCGTTTCTTCATCTAGTTCATCGATCGCACGGTTCGTGATCTCCTGGCATAAAAACTGCAGACATTTCAGTGCCATCACCTCATGGTTTCCGACGAGGCAGATGGCGTTTGGCATTTCCATCAGTTTTAATACCGTTTTGATCGGATGCTTCCCACGATCCAGAACATCCCCCAGTACATACAGCGTGTCATTTTCTTCCAGTTCGATTTCTTCGAGCAGTTCCATGAATTTTTCGTATTCTCCGTGAATATCCGAAATAACATAAGTTGCCATTTTCTTCCTCCCGTTGCGCATCTCCAAAAACTCTTCCATTGGCTGCTATTTTTTTCGAACACACTCTGCCTCCATATGACATTTTTTCATAGTAATCTGCCGCTTCCACCGGACAGTATGTTTCTCATCTTACCATATCTTTCTTTCTGGTGGTGTCAGGGTTTTGTCCATTTCTGCAAATAACCTCTATTACTGCCAAGCACAATGCTTCTCTAAAAATCATTTACTCCTGAATTCTTTCACTTAGCGTGTGTTTTAAAAAGACTCTGGCAAGCAGATGGCTCTGACCATCTGATATTTGATTTTTTTATTATACTCCCTGGTTTAATCTTTCTACAAGTAAACTACTGGTTTAATTTTATTCCGCATATGGTCATTGTCTCAAGATGAGGCTAAGCATGTTGCAGACGATTTTTCCAAGCGATGCATCATCGATACCAAACGGAAAATCATATTCGATATTCACATCCTGCTCTTCGTCCAATGTGAATTTCACAAATCGGTATCTTTTGTTGCATTTTCTGATTGCCTTCATCATCTCGCCAATTTTATCATCTGTCACATGATGTACTATGATAAACAACCGAAGTGCAACACAGTGTCCTGGGCATAAAAAAGGATCCTCCATCAGAAGAATCCTTTTTTACGCTAGATGTTCTATTATTAGAATTATTTTCTATCCTGTTCGGGAAATGCCTTTCTTAATTCGAAATGGTCATTTTCAAAATACTTTGTCGTCAAACCTTTTTACAGATTTCAGGAAATCACAGTATCTTTCTTCCAGATCCGTTCTTCATTGTAAACAATGTTTCCTTTATCCGGTCCCGGCACATGCGCTATTTTTCCTTTTGCGCCCTGGAATTCAAACGGAAGGCCTTCTGCCTTTCCAGTTTTGATTTCTTCGCAGACGTTACATACATCTTCCAGAATGCCGATATATCCGTTGCCATCCCCGTGGGAAAGCAGAACTTTCGTATACTTTCCTTTTAAGGTTTCGGCTACATGCTGCAGGGTCTCTTCGTATGCCTCAATGCTTGTAGAATATTCCTGGAATAAAAAGGTAAAGGTATTGCATGCATCACCGGTCAGAAGATACGTCTCTCCCTGTTCCTCCCGGATCAGGAAAATCATGCTGCCAAGCGTGTGTCCCGGGCAGGCATACGTCTGAACGGTGACTCCGCCAAGCGCAAAGGTATCGCCCTCCTGCAGATTGCGGAACGTCTCAAACTTTGCGGATGGAATATAGTCCTCTTCTTCCACATACGTTCCATGGCCTTCAAACTCTTCTACACCAAGCCCGCCTTTTCGGAATGCATCTGCGAAATGCTGTACATAAATGTAACGGTCTTTTTCACTTAAATATACCGGGATACCTGCCTTTACAAACTCTTCAGAACCATTCGCATGATCCACATGACCGTGGGTCAGCAGTACTTCCAGCGGATTGGTATTGTTGTGGGCGGCCAGAATTTCATCGACTGCCCCCTTCAGACTTCCAAATCCACTTCCTGTATCAATCAGAACATTCTTTTTCGTTCCCTCAATCAGATACATCAGCTCTGTTCCAAAGGCGTAAATTCTGGTAATGTGTTCATCTACTGTTTCTGTTGGAAATTTTAACATAACGATTTCCTCCTTAAGCTTTCGTGCTTTTTGAAACGTGCTTACAATATTTTGGGGGAATGTATCTTAAAATATATTTTGAAAGCATTCCGTTGTCATTGTTTTCACATCGTTTCAGATTGACTTTATTATAGAAGATCGTCGTTTTCTTTTCTCACATTTTCATGCTCACCCTATCTTAAAATAATTCATTTTGATTTTCTATTGCACTTTTTTTCTCTTTTTTATATCATATAATCATGATTTATTTATCATGTATTTTTGACTTTCGACATATGCAAACCGTTTCCAAGTAGGAACCTTTCATGAACCCGATGCACACCATTCGTTTCGAAACGGACTGTCCCGGCGATACCATCCATCTTCATGACGAAATGGAACTTTTATACACCCTGCAAGGACGATGTGCCGTTTTTGCTGACGGCAAAAATTTTGTCCTGGGCAAAGAAGATTTTGCCGTTTTTAATCCTTTTTCTTCTCATCAGCTTTATCGTGAGGAAGGTGCCCATACGCTTTCTCTTTACATTCCTATCCAGCTGCTTAACCAGGCAGAGATCGGAACCATTTACTGTATTTCCCCGCTCCAGCCGGAAAAACAGGCCAGCCTTGCACTGCTCCGTGTCCGTCTTGCAGAATTATTTCGCGATTATATAGAAAATGCTGATTCGCGCCGCCTGAATCTTTTTGCAGAACTTTTGGAACTTCTCAGCATTTTGCAGCAGGATTTTTCCCCGGTTTTTTCGCAGGAAACATCCACCTCCCGAACCCCGAAAAATCCGGAACGCCGTCAGAACATTCTTCGTTATCTCTGGGAACATTACCAGGAACCCATTACTTTAAAAAGCACTGCTGCACATTTTTACCTTTCCGACGGTCACTTTTCCCGGCTTTTTCAGGAACTGACCGGCAGATCTTTTTCCGATTACCTGCGCAGTGTGCGCCTCTCCCATGCCCGGAGACTGCTGCTTTCCGGTGAGACCTCTGTCACTGAGACCGCACTTTCCTGCGGATTTGGAAATGTGAATACCTTTATCGATGCCTTCCGCAGAGAATATGGCCTGACCCCGGGGCAGTTTCAGCGCCGCTCGCAGACAGAAGCATCTTCTCTTTCTTCTGACAAAACAGGTTCCATGTCCTTTTCGTTCTCTTCCCGTTCGTCCGTTTTGGACGATGCCACTCCTGACGTTTCCGACGTTTCCATGTCTGGAAATTCTTCGGTTTTTTCAGGTCCTTGCACAAATTCCCGTGCCGTTTCTTATATGAGCCTGCTGCGTCACCGGACTTCCGAAGCCAAAACAAATCTCCTGCGTCTCTCCGATTCCGATACGATTCAGGCAGATTTTACAGCCAAAAGCTCTCCTCTTCATCCAGTCTGGAACCGTATGATCGGTGCAGGTTATGCGCGCGATCTTCTGCTTGCCATTGTACAGGATTCCATCCGGCGGAGTGTAAAAGAAATTGCTTTCCAGGGATTCTTGCTCCACGGTATTTTTCAGGATGAAATCGGTGTCTGCCGCCGAAATGCAGACGGCACCCTCCGTTTAAATTTCGTATATCTCGATCTGGTTTTAAATTTGTTGGTAGAAGAACTGCACACCATCCCCTGGCTGTTTCTGGATTACACACCATCCTGCCTTGCTCCGTCCTCTTCTCTGCGGCAGTTCGGTGATCACATTATGAATCTGCCTGTCTCCCTTTCGGAATGGACCTGGCTTATTACCGAAACTTTGCGGCATATGGTGTCCGTCTACGGCTATCCGCAGGTTTCTTCCTGGAAATTCTCGATGGAACAGGCCATGCAGGTTTCTGTCGGCAACTGCACAATGGAAGAATATAAGCCCTTCTATCTTGCAACCTTCCAGGCCATCCGATCCGTACTCCCGGATGCAGAAATTTTTGGTTTCGGACTCGATACCGGATATGCGGCGCTCGAAGGAAACACCGAGCTGGAAGAGCTTCTTCTGTTTGCCCGTGAAAATCATTGTCTTCCGGATTTTCTCAGCTTCCAGTGTTTTTTCTGTGATTATTCTAATTTCGTGGATATCGCTGTCGACATCAATGAAACTATGGATGAAGTTTACCCGCTTTCTGAAAACGAAAATATCCTTTCGGACGAACTGTTTCAGATCCGGCAGCTCCTGAAGCAGCATCAGATCTTGCTTCCTATCGGCATCATTGTTTCCAATCCCGGCATGTGGGGACGTGCTCCCGGCAACGATACCTGCTTTCTTGCTGCCGCTATCGTAAAAAATGCCGTGCAGAATCGAAATCAGCTCGTTGTATTTGCTCCCAGCGGCCTGACCGATTATCCTCAGACACTGCTTCCAACCAACACCATGTATCATGGCGGTTCCGGCCTGATCACCTTCAATGGAATTCCAAAAGCCGCCTATTCCGCCCTGATGATGCTAAGCTCCCTTTCCGGCGATGTCATCTCCGAAGGTGATGGTTATCTCCTGACCCGTGCAAAAAATGGTGATGCATTTGATCTTCTTCTTTACCATTATTGCCCTTACAACCTCACCTGTCATCGCACCACGGTCCTGAACCCATCGGAAGAGCGAAACTATGACCGCTACTACGAATTTGAAGACAATGGTGCAAAATCCGTTCATGTATTCTTAAAAGGACTCCCCGTCCGACCCTGCCATCTGGAAACCCACTACGTCAACCGCGACCACGGCAGCAGCTACGGTGCCTGCCTGGGGAACGTGTGCTGCAGGGCGGGCGGGGTTTTGCGCCGTCCGTCCCCTATTTATTTTGTCAGTACGCCACCAACCGCTTCTTTCCATCCGGCATATTTTTTCTCCCGAACTTCATCCGCCATCTTCGGCTCATACATACTTCGTTTCATATTATCAGCCAGCTTTTCCAGATCATACAGCCCGACAGAAATACCCGCCATATAAGCAGCCCCAATTCCCGAAAGCTCCTCCGCATCCGGAATATTCACCCGCTTGTTGGCAATATCACTCTGGAACTGCATCAGATACGCGTTGCGTGTCGGTCCGCCGTCCACGCGGAGCTCCGCAATCTGAAGCCCCGTATCCTGCTCCATCGCCCGCACCAGATCTGTGATCTGATAAGCAATACAGTCCAATGCCGCCTTCACCACCTCAGCCTTTCCCGTGGTACGTGTAATACCGCTGATCGAAGCTGTCGCTTTCTCATCCCAGTACGGTGCGCCAAGTCCGGTAAACGCCGGCACCAGATACGTGCGGTCAGCCGGGTTTGCTTCCCGCGCCAGCTGCTCCGTTTCGCCTGCGGAAGAAATCAGTTTCAGATCATCCTTCAGCCAGGTGATGACGGCGCCCGTATAGTTCAGGTTGCCTTCCAGTACATAGTCCACCTTGCCGCCTCTTCCCCATGCAAGCGAAGTTACCACGCCATGGCTGCTCTGGATCTGTTTGTCGCCGATGTTCATCATCAGAGAAGAACCCGTTCCATACGTTGCCTTAATCATGCCCGGTTTTAAACAGCCCTGTCCAAACAGCGCCGCATGAGAATCTCCCAGTACGCCGCAGATCGGCACCGGATTTGCAAACAGCCCTTCCATGGTTGTCATTCCATAGACGGCATCGGAATCACACACCTCGGCCAGTGCGCAGACCGGAATGTCAAAAATACCGCAGATTTTCTCATCCCAGGACAGCATTTTTAAATTGAACAGCTGCGTTCTGGATGCATTCGAGTAATCGGTCTTAAAGGCTCCGCCGGTTAGTTTATAAATCAGCCAGCTGTCAATGGTTCCAAGGCAGAGCTCCCCGTTTTTTGCACGGTTCTGCCGTTCTTCTCCACCATTTCTCAGCAGCCATGCCATCTTTGCTGCCGGGAAGTACGCGGAAAGCTGCAGACCGGTTGCTTCACGAATTTCTTCCGCACAGCCTTTTTCGGCAATTTCCTGTGCAATACCGCTCGCACGGCCGCACTGCCACACAATGGCGTATTCCAGTGGCTCTCCCGTTTTCCGATCCCAGATGGCAGTCGTCTCTCTCTGGTTGCTGATGCCGATGCCGGCAACTTCCTCCGGCTGGATTTTTGCTTCTGTTACCAAAGTCTTTACCGTCTGTACGGTATTGCTGTAAATCTCATTTAAGTCATGAGAAACCCATCCCTTTTCGTTGATGATCTGCCGGTGCGGCAGGTCGGTACGGCGGAGCAAATGTCCTTCGCCGTCAAACAGCAGTGCTTTTGTTCCCTGCGTGCTCTGATCGATTCCGATGATATACTTTTTATCCATATTCCCATCCATCCTATATAATTGTGTTACCATTCATAAAGAAATAACAAACCTTCAACTTTCATATATTTCAAAAGTTTTTGTATTTTGTCTGTTTCAGTTTGCAGAAAACATTTCCCAATTAAGGCAGCATAATTTGTCCACATGAATTCAATCCATACAAAACATGCTATCTCAAAATATGAAAACAGCCGAAACGCTTTTTGCAAACTTTCGCACGATAGTAAGAATTCCTGCACTCCCCGGACCTCTTCCGTCCGGGCATGCAGGAATTCTTCCCACCTTCAGATATCGGATGTCGATATCTCCTGTTTTATGCCAGCAATTCTTTCGCTTTCTTTACAATACCTTCTGCATTCAGTCCATAATAATCAAAAACTTCTTTGGAAGTTCCGGTGATCACCGGGGCGTCCGGAAGTGCCATATTCACTACTTTACGCGGGCACTCTGCACCGACAACCTGGCTGACCATAGAGCCAAGGCCGCCAAATGGCGCATGTTCCTCGATGGAAATGACAACTTTCGCTTTCTCTGCTGCTTTTACCAGACCTTCTCTATCCAGCGGTTTTACGCAGTACATATCCAGAAGACCTGCGCTGATGCCTTCTTCTTTTAACAGGGCAACCGCATCCAGCGCCGGGCGGACCATCTCGCCGCAGGCTACCAGAAGAACATCGCATCCTTCTGCCAGAACAGTCGCTTTGTCCATCTCAAACGGCGTATTCTCTTCGCTGTAAATATCTTCTACGGCATTTCTTCCGACACGGATATAAGCCGGTTTTTCATCGGTAAGAAGCGCCTCAACCAGTTTTGCTGTCTGGAAGCGGTCGCTCGGCAGATAAACGCGCATGTTCGGAATAGCTGCCATTGCTGCGATGTCCTGTGCAGAATGATGGCTCATGCCGAGTGCGCCGTAGCTCACACCGCCGCTGATGCCGATCAGCTTTACATTGGTGTTGGAGTATGCACAGTCAATTTTCGCCTGCTCATAGCTTCTTGTAGAAAGGAAGCACGCCGGAGATGCCGCAAATGCTTTCTTGCCGCATTTTGCAAGACCGGCAGAAACGCTGACCAGATCCTGCTCCGCGATACCCATCTCCACAAACTGCTCCGGATACTCATTTGCAAACGGTGTCAGGGAAGCACTTCCCCTGGAATCGCTGCAGAGCACTACGATATCTTTATCCGTTTCGGCATGTTTCATTAAAACCTCGCAAATGGCCTGTCTGTTTGGAATCTTATTCATGACAGTGCCTCCTTTCTCTCATCCAGATCCTTCATAATCTGTTCTACTTCCTCCGGTGTCGGCACTTTATGATGCCACTCCGCCTTATTTTCCATCACGGAAGAACCACAGCCCTTCGTTGTGTTTGCAATAATAACCGTCGGTTTTCCCTTGCAGTGTTTCGCCAGCTCAAACGCATGAACGAGCGCGTCCATATCGTTGCCCGGTACGGAAAGAACATTCCATCCGAACGCTGCCCATCTCTCCTCCTGGCTGTCCTGTTTCATGACATCCTCGGTATTTCCGGAGATCTGCAGACGGTTGCGGTCTACGATCGCACAGAGGTTGTCCAGCTTGTAGTTTCCTGCGGACATTGCGCCCTCCCAGACAGAGCCTTCTGCCAGCTCGCCGTCACCCATAACGGTGTAGACACGGTAATCTTTTTTATCCATTTTTCCTGCCAGCGCCATTCCCACGCAGACCGGAAGTCCGTGGCCGAGAGAACCGGAATTCATCTCGATGCCCGGCAGTTTATTGTTCGGATGACCGATGTACGGGCTGCCGAATTTGGAGAATTTTTCAATGACCTCTTCCATCGGGAAGAACCCCTTTGCCGCAAGTACTGCATAATATGCCTCAACGGAATGACCTTTACTCATTACAAAACGGTCGCGGTCCGGGTCGTCCATGTTCTTAGGGCTGATGTTCATCTCTTTAAAATACAGCGCTACAAGCACATCAATGACACTCATGTCACCGCCGATGTGGCCGCCCTTGCCGGAAACTACCATTTCCACTACTTTCTTCCGCAGATCATACGCCAGACAACTCAATTCCTTGTATTCACTCATGATTTTCATTCTCCTCTTAAATATGCTTTGACATCTTCCTCGATCGGATCATATAAATCCGGGGCAATGCCGATGTATTTGCATGCTTCATACAGAACCGGCACAACGTTCTCGTGGATACCGACACAGTGGTGGATGTACGGTCCTTCCACGATTTTTGCCTCGAGGCGTTTCAGGTTCTGTACCTCAACCCATACGTAGGTTCCCTTCGTGTAAGGTCCCTCGACACCTTTTGCATTTCCAAGCAGCAGGGAGTACTCTCCGTTGTCTCCGTCGAAACGCGCCAGTGTCATTTCGCCTAATTTTGCCTGTGCCTCTACAGCGCCCGGATGGCTGAATGCCAGAGGATAACCGATCGTCGGTTTTTCCTGTGCAACAGAAATCGGCCACGGTCCGCAGTGCTGAAGCAGCTCGCCGTTCTCGTTGTCCGGGTGGCGCACCGTCCAGTCGGCAAAGAAGCTTCTCTTATCGTTTCTGCCGGCAGCCTCTACCATCAGAGCGGTGATGGCGCCATGGATATCGGTCTCACAGACAACCGGAATTCCCTCTTCGTTCAGCAGGGAGTTTGCCGCACACGGCATGATGCCGATCTCACCCTGCAGCGCGTTCCAGCACTGGATCGCGATGGCATTGCAGGAATATTTTGCAGCCAGATTTTTCATCGCAACCTTCAGAGCTGCTACATTTTCCAGTTCTTCCGGTTTGATCTTTACACACATATTGGTATTGCAGTATGCAACGACTTTTTCTACCTCGCTGCCCTCTGCTTTTGCTTTTTTCATCTCCGCAGTCAGTTCCGGAAGCGGAATCGGGGAAAGCTGGATGTTGAATTTTTCCAGCAGCTCGCCCTCGTTGCACATGGTGGACCAGAAATCGAACGGACGCGGTCCGATCTGAAGGATTCTGGTGTGGCGGAAGGTATCTACCACATTACATACAGCAAGGAAATCCTTGATACCGCGCTCAAATTCCGGATCGGTCAGACGGCAGTTCGTCATGTAGGTGAACGGAACACCAAAACGGCGCAGCACTTTTCCAGTTGCAAACAGGCCGCACTGGCTGTCGCGGAGACGCACACCGTTCTCATCCGGTCTCTCATCGCGCGGTCCCCAGAGGAGTACCGGAAGCCCCATTTCCTTTGCCAGTCTTGCACAGACATATTCCGTTCCGAAGTTTCCGTGCGGGAAGAAAATTCCCTTTACGTTTTCACGGCGGAATTTCTCCTGGATTTTCTCACGGTCCGCCTCATCGTAAAACAGCCCCTCCTCGTTGATGTCTGTGATATCGACAAATTCAACGCCGAGCTCTTTTAAACGCTCTCTCGTCAGGTTGGCGTATTTTACGGCATCCGGGGCACTGAAAATGCTTCTTCTCGTAGGTGCAAATCCGATCTTAATTGATTTCATATTCATTTCCTCCACTTAATTTTCTTTAAATTCTGCTAAATTATGTCTTGAATTTTCCTGTTCTTTATGGCTCTTATATTACTAAATTATTTTGAACTTGTCAACATCTATTCAGCTTTATTAAATATTTTTTAGTAATTTATACAAAAAAGAATGGCTGTTTTTATGCATTTCTTCATATTTCATTTTTTTACAGTTCAGAAGTTGACTTCTTTTTTAATTCATATTAAAATCAATGCATAAGTTTAATATTTTTCAGATAAATACTGAAATAAATTTCAACATCCCGCATGCACAAAACAAACGAAAGCACCATGCGAGCTGATTTTATCGAACAGGAGCTGAACTCTTATGAATATTTCTGCGAAAGAACTGGCAAAGCTGATCAACGTATCGCCTGCCACGGTTTCTATGGTTTTCAATAACAAACCCGGCATCAGCGATGCCACAAGAGAGCTGGTTTTAAAAACCGCAGCCGAGTATGGCTATGCGCCGAAAAAAAATGAATCCTCCGGCGCTTCCTCCCGCATTATTCAGCTGGTCAATTATAAAAAGCACGGAAAGGTCGCTGCCGACACGCCGTTTTTCTCCCAGCTGACCGAAGGAATCTCCACCGAATGCACCCGTCAGGGCTGTGCGCTTCATATCTCCTATTTTTATGAGACCATGGATATTGACAGCCAGCTCGATGCACTCTGCGCTGTGGACTGTGAGGGCATTCTTCTTCTTGCAACCGAAATGGCTCCGTCCGATTTCCGCAAGTTCCGCGATTTTTCTGTTCCGATCGTTGTCGTGGACTGTTATTACGATGAGCTCGATTACGACTGCGTTCTGATCAACAACATCCAGGGGGCATTCAACGCCACGAATTATCTGATTCAGTGCGGACACAAAAACGTGGGCTACTTTCACTCGAGCCTCGACATCAGCAACTTCTCCGAACGCGCCGACGGCTACTACAAAGCGCTCCGTGCAAACGGTATCAGCACCTCACATCCATATGTCCACCCGGTTTCCCCGACCTCGGACGAAGGCTACCGCGACATGCTGCGCCTTCTCGAGTCGAAAGCGCCGATCGCGGACGCCTACTTTGCCGACAATGACATCATCGCGGCGGCCGCCATGCGTGCACTGCGTGAAAACGGCTACCGCATCCCGGAGGATGTCTCTATCATCGGCTTTGATGACGTTCCGATGTGCGATATGATGGTTCCGCCACTTTCCACTATGAAGGTCAGAAAACGCGAGCTTGGAGCCACCGCTGTCCAGCGCCTGCTTGACCGCGTAGCCGATCCGAAACGCGAATGTCTGAAAATGTGCATGGCAACCAAGCTGGTGAAACGCCAGAGTGTTTCCAGACGTTAAAGCTTTTTGGATGAGGCTGTCGTCCAGCGCGTGTCTGAAAAATCATTTCCGCAAGCTGCAAGCCCCACTTTGTGGGAGATTTTGCCCTCATTCGGTTGCCGTAGCGGGTTTAAGCCGCCCTCATTCGGACAAAATCTCCCACCACCTGGAACTCGCAGCTTGCGAAAAGCCATTTTCAGACATGCTCTGTACGGCAGCCTCACCTTTTTTATTTTGAAAGGAGTTTTTTTCATGCAATCTGCAAATGACCTGAAACAGCTTTTATTCAGTATCAATCACAAAAGCTATCCCGCCTATAAATCTACCCGCGGTGCCTATCAATTTCCGCGCTACACACTCTCCATCGACCACGTGCAGGGCGATCCGTTCGCCGCTCCGTCGCGGGTCAGCGTTCATGTCAGCGGCAAAACCGCTGCGTTTCCGGCTTTTCTCTACGACACATACGAAAAGCGCGTCGCCCTCCAGGATTACCTGCTGCGCCAGTTTGCGCGCGCCATCGCACCGTATTCCTTCCGCGCGAAGGGTTCCGGCAAAAGTGGTCTGCTGGGGATAAGCCGCTGCGGACAGGAAATTCTGGAGCGCACTGCCTGCGTTCTGAATCCTTCCGACGGCAGTCTTGTCGTCAACATGGAAATCGGCTTTCCAGCCAACGGCCGCACCATCGCCTCGCAGGAGCTGATCCATATTCTTTTCGACTTTCTGCCCGGCTGCGTGGAAAAATCGCTGTTCTACCGTGCTCTGGATCCGAAAGCATGCGCCAATGTCGCCTATCTCTGTGAGGACCAGCAGGCGATCCGTTCCGCATTAAAAGAAAAAGGGCTTACTGCCTTCATCGCCGACGGCTCCATTCTCCCGCGCGAGACCGGTGTTTCCGATCTGCCGATGAAGCACGCCGTTCCGTTTATCTCACCGGAATCCCTGCGCGTTACCCTCGATCTTCCAAACCGCGGACCCGTTTCCGGCATGGGAATTCCACTCGGTGTCACACTGATCGTAGGCGGAGGCTTCCACGGAAAATCTACCCTTCTGCAGGCTCTTGAGCGCGGCGTATACAACCACATCGCCGGGGACGGCCGTGAATATGTCATCACCGATGCAAGCGCCGGAAAGCTCCGCTCCGAGGACTCCAGAAGCATCAGCAACGTCGATATCTCCCTCTTCATCCACAATCTTCCCGGAAAGAGTGATACGACTTCATTCTCGACCGCCGATGCCAGCGGAAGCACCTCGCAGGCTGCCAACGTGATCGAGGGCATCGAATCCGGCACGAGCCTCTTTCTGATCGATGAGGATACGTCCGCCACCAACTTTATGGTGCGCGATGAGCTGATGCAGCGCGTCGTTGCCGACAGCGAGGAACCGATCACACCGTTTATCAGCCGCGTAAGGGATCTGTATGAGAAGCTCGGGATCTCGTCCATTCTTGTTGCCGGAAGCTCCGGTTCTTACTTCCACGTGGCAGACACTGTCATTCAGATGAAAGAATACGTTCCTTATGACATTACGGATCGCGCAAAAACCACAGCCGCAGAATTTCCGCCGTTTACTGCCTCCGTGCGCCCCTTTTCCGTTCCAGCCTTTCACCGCTGCCCGCAGCCGGGTAAAGGCCTGACGGGAAGTGACCGCACGAAAGTCAAAGTGATGGGACGAGAATCCATCCTCATCAACAAATCTCTGACGGATCTGCGCGCCGTGGAACAGCTCACGGACAGTGAACAGCTGAACGGGCTGGCTGCGCTTCTTTTAGAAGCAGCGGAGCACAAGATGGACGGTAAGAAAACACTGGTGCAGGTGGTGGATCTGCTGGAAAAACAGATGGATGAAAAAGGCCTTGCTTCTCTTCTCGCTCCTGGAAGACCCAGCGACCTGGCACGGCCGAGACGGCAGGAAATCTTTGCATGTCTGAACCGGTGCAGGGAACTGCGGTTCTGAGAAAATTTTTAGCAATTCAGAGCCATAAAAAATCTTCAGGCAAACCTTGTTCTTTTCAGAATCTATCGGTTTGGCTGAAGATCTTTTTTATCTTTTATTTTTCAATTATTTATTCCCCGCAGATCCGCAGAATCGCCTCCGCGAAGATCACAACGCATTCTTTCAGGCATTCGATTTCCACGAACTCGTCTGCTCCGTGCATACGGTTGTCGACTTCAAGGTCTGCGCATCCAAACGCAACGCCGTTTTTCAGATGATGCACATACGTTCCGCCGCCGATCGCAAATGGTTTGCCTGGTTTTCCAGTGACATCCGTGTAGCACTGCAGCAGGGTCTGGACAAACGGGCTGTCGGCCGGGACGTGGTGTGGTGGGAACATTCCGCTGCCTTCCATGGAGAAGCCGCCTTTTTTCATGTTCTGCCCGGCGGTATCGTACAGGCTTTCTTTTGTCGCGCAGATCGGGGCGCGGCAGTCGTAGGAACCGGTCAAGGTTTTACCGTCGTAGTTCATAAGGTCGAGGCTTAAGGTGAGCTCGCCGGACTCTTCATCTGACATGGCGACACCGAGGCCTGCGCCTTTGCCGTCGCCGTGCGGGTAAACTTTTGCAAGGAAACTGATGTCGTTTTTCAGTTCACTCTCTTCCATTCCAACAGATGCGAGAAGCTGCAGCAGTGCGGTCAGTGCGTTGTTACCCATTTCCGGGGTGGATGCGTGGGCGAAGGCACCGCAGGCGGTGATTTTTATATTGCCGTTTTCGGTGTCTTCCAGAACGAAGGAAACGCCGGTCTTCTGCTCAGTCTCGTCAGCGCAGGCTTTCAGGTCTTCTTTTGCCATGCCGGCAAGCTCTGCATATGCTTTGCCTGGTACAACGTTCAGTTTGGTGCCGGCCTGTAAGGATACGAGGCGCACGCCTGTCGTTCCGGCATCGGATGTTTTTTCGAAGTGGCCGCGCATGCCGCCTTTTTCAATGTTGATGACCGGGAATTCGGCATCCGGTGAGAAGGTGCATGGTGCTTCCACTTCTTTCTTATAATAATATTCGAGGTCAGAGCTTCCACACTCCTCGTCGGAACCGAGGACAAGACGGACATTTTTCTTTAATGGGTAACCGAGTTCTTTGACAGCGCGCATTGCGTAGATAGCTGCGATCGCCGGTCCTTTGTCGTCTGCGGTTCCGCGGCCGAACATTTTTCCTTCTTTGATGAGCGGGGTGAATGGATCGGTCTCCTGCCAGCCTTCGCCTGCCGGTACGACATCGAGATGGGCGAGAATATCAAGGCCCTTTTCTTCCTGATTAAAGTCAGCTGCAATCGCGTAGTTGTCGTAGTTGGTTACGGCAAAGCCGTATTTTTCCAGAATTTCGATTCCCTGCGCCAGTGCTTCTGCCGCCGGTGCGCCGAATGGTTTGCCTGGCTCTGCCGCCTGTTTTTCGCTTGGAATCCGGATCAGGCTTTTCAGATCCTCGATCATTTCGGATTCGTGGTTTTCAATATATGTTCTTAATTCTTCTTTCCGCATCGTAACTTCTCCTTTTCTCTTCTCTGGCACCGTCGCAGTGCCGTTCTTTTCCTATCATAACGCAAAAAGAGCAGAAAATCCACATTTTCTGCTCTTTTTCCAAATAATCATTTGTTTTTGTCCAAATTGACTGTAATTTCATAATAATCGCACGGATGCGCCGTAAGCCCCGTCACGCCCTCGCCGGATACCATCGACATTTTGAGGTGTGATACGAAGAAAAACATGTGGTCATCCAGCAGCGTCTGCGTCATCTCGATGGCCAGTTCAGTTCGTTTTTCGGTATCAAACTCGCCGCTTAACTGCTGCTCCAGCATCTCGAGTGTCTCACTGTAATAACCGCCGCGGTTCTTGGAGGAATCCTGCAGGCAGTGCGTTGTAAAGAAATACTCGGGATCGCCCGTCGGTGCGCTGACAAATGCGCTGACATAAACATCCCAGTTTCCTTTTTTCAGCAGTTCCAGATGATTTGCCGTGCACTGGATCTGTACTTCGATTCCGATTTTCTTCAGCGATGCCTGTGCACTCTCCGCGAGAAGCGGCAGTTCCTGGCGGCTCGGATACGTGAGCCAGCAGATGGTCAGGCGTTTTCCGTCTTTTTCCACGTAGCCGTCGCCGTCCTCATCGGTCCAGCCTGCTTCAGCCAGCAGTTCTCTGGAATACTCAAGATCATAGGACTCCTCCTGCACTTTGCTGTCGCCGAATGCAAAGTAAGAGGGGAACGGGCCTTCCGCCACGCTTCCGTTTCCTTCCATCAGCGTATTCACAAAGCCCTCCCGGTCGATCGCTCCGATGACTGCCTCGCGCACGCGGTCGTCCTGCAGCACCTCGGATGATCCGTTGAACTGTCCGAAGAAGGTACGCGACGTATCCGCCGAAGAAATCGTGTATGGTTCATCGCGGAACAGGATCAGATTGGAATACGGCAGGCCGTACGCCGCATCGAGCTCGCCTGACTGTAATGCCATCGTCATCGTATCGCCGTCGCGGATCGTTTTTACTTCAATCCGGTCGAGCTTTGGCGTTCCGTTCCAGTAATTGTCATTTTTCATGAGCGTCAGTCCCTGATCCGTCTCCACCTGTACTGCGCGGTACGGGCCGGTTCCGGCGACATTGCCGTCATCCGTCACACCTGCCTGCATATCAATGATGCATCCATATGGGTCAGACAGATAATTCAGAAGCGCCGGGACAGGCTGTTCGGTGTGAATCGTTACGATCAGGCCGTCTGCCTTGATGCTCTCAATTTTCAGATCCCCGCGTGCACGGTCCTGTACTGCGATCAGATCCTCGAGACATTCTTTGACCGCCTCCGCGTCGAGAGTGCGCCCACTTGTAAAGGAGATGCCTTCATGCAGTGTAATCCGCCATGTTGTATCGTCCACAAGCTCATAGCTTTCTGCCAGCCATGGCTCGATCTCCATAGAATCGGAATAATGAAACAGCGTCTCACCGATCCCATAGCGGATACACGCCCAGCCGGAATAGCCGTTGTGCGGGTTGACATCGGACTCGTCATTTTCGGCGTTGAATGTCGTGTCGCCGTATACGAAAACTTTTTCATCTGTACCATCTGCCGCTGTGCTCTGACAACCGGAAAACAGTACCACCGCCAGAATGCCGCACAAAACATATGCAATTTTTTTCCTTCTGCCGTTCTTTCTCTGCATTCTGTACTTCTCCTGTTTTCGCAAATGGCACCACCATTTCCGCTGTCTGATTTTCTGTTTCAACAGTTTTCTCACAGACTATACTCCATCAACAGTTTCGTATATTCCTCTTTCGGGTACTCCAATACCTCCCGCGTCTCCCCCTGCTCCACGATTTTTCCCTGCCGCATGACAATCACACGGCTGCAGAGTTCCCGCACCAGCGCAAGGTCGTGGCCGATCCACAGCATCGCAAGTCCTTCTTCCCGCTGCAGTTTTTTCAGCAGTTGAACGATCTGCGCCTGTACCGCCGCATCGAGCGCACTCGTTGCCTCGTCGCAGATCAGAAGAGACGGCTGCACAGCAAGAGCCCGCGCAATTGCGGCTCTCTGGCACTCTCCGCCGCTCGTCTCGCGGGGATAGCGCATCGCCGTTTCCGAACTAAGTTCCACTTTTTTCAGCAGCTCCGGCAGATGAAGACACGCCTCTTTCCGGCTCATTCCCTGATTCCGAAAAGCTTCCAGAATCCCGGTTTCGAGCGTCTGCATTGGATCGAAGGAATCCTGCGGGATCTGGAATACCATCTGTATTTTCCGGTAAACTTCGCGCTGCCGCCTGCCTTTTCTTCCGAGGATTTCCTCGCCTTCCAACAGAACGCTGCCTGCATCCGCCTGGACCAATCCGGTGATCAGACGGGCCGTCGTGCTTTTTCCGCATCCGCTCTCCCCGATCAGGCCAAGACATTCCCCCGCATCCAGTGTGAAGCTGATGCCGTCCACGGCGGCAAATTCCGTTTCCCGGCCGGTTCCAGCAAAGTTTTTGCTTAAGTTGTTTACTTCCAGCATGTTATGATTATGCATCGTTCTTCCCTCTTCCCGGCACAGCCGCAAGGAGATTTTTTGTATATTCGTCCTTTGGGTGATCGAAAACCGTCCTTGTCTCCCCCTGCTCCACGATGTTTCCATCCTTCAAAACAGCAACCCGGTCTGCCATCTGCTCGAGAACCGCAAGATTGTGCGTCACCAGCACCATCCCCGTCTGCTCTTTCTGCTGCAACGCCTGAAGCTCCCGCAGCACCTGCGCCTGCGAAACCACATCGAGTGCACTCGTCGGCTCGTCCGCCAGAAGAAGCGACGGATGCAGCAGCATTGCGAGCGCAATCCCGACGCGCTGGTTCATGCCGCCGGAGAGCGACGATGGATAGCTGTTCCAGATCGTCTCGCCATCCGAAAGCCCCATATCCGCAAATCGCTGGAGCGTCATATCTTTGATTTCTCTGCGGCTTTTTCTGCCAGACATTCCCCCAGAAATCGGGGTGATGAATCCGCAGCGTTTCTCATGGGCGCGCACGCTTTCACAGATCTGTGCTCCGATTTTCCGGGTCGGACAGAGTGATGCCCCTGTATTCTGGAAAATCATACCAATTTCTGAACCGCACAGACTCCGCAGCTTCTTTTCGGACATGCCCGTCAGCTCCTCTCCGCGAAATGTGATCTGCCCGCCGGTGATGGAACCATTCTTTCCCATCAGCCGCAGGATCGCTCGCAGCAAGGTACTTTTTCCACTGCCCGACTCCCCGGCGATGCCGACGGTTTCTCCTTTTTCGACGGAAAAACAGATGTTATTTAAAATTTGCTCCCCTTCATAACAGACAGAAAGGCCGCTGATTTCCAGCAGTTTTTCGCTCATGTTTTTGCTCCCTTTGTTTCCATTTTCGTTTGCCCCTTATCCCTGATCCACCGTTTTCCGTACCGCCTCACCAAGCAGATTGCAGACAAGAACGGTCAGAAAAATCGCCAGTCCCGGCGCCAGAATGACCCAGGGCGCGGTCTGCAGCATACTTCTTCCGTTGCTCATCATCGCTCCCCACTCCGCCGACGGCGCTTCCGCACCAAGGCCGAGGAAGGACAGACCTGCGATTTCCAGCATCATCGTTCCGATATCGAGCACCGCTGTGACAATCGTCTGCCCCGCAAGATTCGGCAGAATATGGCGTCTGATCATCTTCCATGTTCCGTTTCCTGTAAGGCGCGCCGCCGCGATGAACGGCATGTGTTTCAATGCCAGCACACGGTTCCGCGCAAGCCGTGCATATTTCGGCCAGGAAACAAGGATCAGCGACACAACGGCTCCCGTCATGCCGCTCTGCAGAACGCCGGAAAATGCGATTGCAAATACCATACCCGGAAAGGCCAGAAAAATATCGGAGATCTGCATCAGAACCGTATCCGTTTTGCCTTCCAGCCAGCCGCTGAAAATTCCGGCGAGTGTTCCGATCAGAGCGCTTGCCGCAACGACAAGAAGTGCTGAAAAAATGCTGACCCGCGCGCCGGAGAGAATCCTTGAAAACAGATCTCTTCCATAGCGGTCCGTCCCCATCCAGTGCGCCGCGGACGGCGGAAGAAGGGACAGTTCCAGATTCTGCTCATACGGATCGTACGGTGTCAGATGGGCCGCACACGCGGCAAACAGCAGCAGCGCACCGGCGAGGATGCCATAAAAAAGGATCTTTCTTTTCTGTTCTTTTTTCATCGCATTCCCTCCAACTTCGCCCGCGGGTCCAGTGCACCCATCATCAGATCAGCAATGAGATGCAGCAGCAGATAGATCGCCGCCATCCACACCAGATATGCCTGAATCACGGGAATATCGTGCATGGAAACGGCATCCACGGCCATTTTTCCGACACCATTCCACATGAAAATCGTCTCAACGATGGCGGTTCCTCCAAGCAGCGAACCGGCGGATAAGAATAGCAGCGTGACCATCCGAAGCAGCACGGATTTTAATACATTTCCGAGCAGAATCCGGTTTTCACTTAACCCACGTGCCCGTGCACCCGCCACGTACTCCTGCTCCAGCTCTGCAAGCACGGCAGAACGCACCTGACGGGTGTATTTTGCCGTCATCGAAACCGCAAGCGTCGCCGCCGGAAGCACACAGCTTTTCCATCCCTTTCCCATACTGAGAACCGGAAAAAGATTCCATTTCAGCGAAAAGAAATACAAGAGAAGAAGTGCAGTGAAAAACCCCGGAAACGAATTACCTGCAAAGCAGAACAGGCTGATACCGCGGTCCGCCCACGTATTCTGATATTTTGCACTTAAGATACCGAGCGGAAACGAAAGACAGACCGTCATGGCAAGCGCCAGCGCCGCAAGTGCAATCGTTGCGGGCAGTTTTTCGCAGAAGCTTACAAGCACCGGTTTGCCGGAAACGTACGACTCCCCGAAGTCACCGCGCAGGGCGTTTTTCAGCCATTGCAGGTACTGGACAGCTTTCGGCTCATTCAGTCCCAGCTCCTCCCGCATCGCTTCTTTTTCCGCCTCCGACATCACGCCGCCGCTGCTGCTCTCTTTTAAATCCACCGCATCGACCGAGGAAAGTCCCGTCAGCAGAAAAGCGAGAATCGTCACGCCGAGGAATACCGGAATCAGGCGAAGCAGTCGTTTTAACAGATATGTTTTCACAAATACTCCTTTACTGCTTCACGGCACAAATCGAAAACATCGGTGCCGGGTTATAGAACTCGTCTTTTTCCAGATAAATGCGTTTTCCAAGGCTCGTATCAATGCGGATTTCTCCCTCTGTGTTTTCGCACAGCACCGCCACATCGTACGCCGGCCGGTTTTTGCGGCTGATCGGAAGCTGTGCTTTGATCCGTTCGCACTCTTCAAGCATTTCATTTCCAACTTTAAAATGGGCATGCTGTTCCGGCAGATCTTTCGCGTCAGAAGCATCGTCTTTTCCGTAATTGGCATCGAAGTTCAGCAGCACACCGCCCGTTTTCAGCACACGCATCCATTCGCCGTAAGCATGCTCCGCATTCGGCAGCGTCCACGTCAGGTTTCGGGAAATGACAACATCGAACGTTTCATCCGCAAACATCGGATTTTCCGCGTCCATGACCTGGAAGCAGCAGTCGGCATTCTCTTCTTCGGCAAGCTGGATTGCATTCTCAATCATCTCCGGTGTCAGGTCGATGCCGAATACCTCGTGGCCCTCTTTTGCCAGCAGGATCGAGAAAAATCCGGCTCCGCAGCCGACATCAAGGATTTTTAACCGTCTCTTTTCCGGAATCTGTTTTTCGATCTCTTTCATCCAGCGCTTCGCAATCGGGTTGGCAAGCTCCGCGCGTCTCTGCTCCAAAAAGCTCTCACTCCGCTTTTCCCAGTAATGGACAATCTGTTCTTTGCGGTCGTCATATTCCGGCTCGCGCACGATCCGTCCGTAGGCAACAACAGATCCTCCCTCGATTACCTGCAGGCTGCCCGTCTGGTACAGCACAACACCGGTGTATTCGGCGCGGCATGTCTCCCGGAGTTTTCCATTATAATCACGGATGATTCCAAGCAGTGCACCCTCCGCAACCATGTCTCCCGGTTTCGCCGCCGGATACCACAGGCCGCTTTCCGAAGCCGCCTGATAGCGGACATCCGTCACTTCCATCGGCACGTAGTTCCGCACATCGCGGCGGATCTGATACATCCCGAGGCTGCTTAGGATATTGCGCACATCGCGCTTGTCCGAATTGACTTCCTCGGATGTCCATGCGCCCATGCCGCCGCGTTCTAGGAGAATACTTGCAATTCCTCTGGATGCCGCATAGTTGTAAGCTCCGCCCGATGATACCATGGAGCGCACCATGTACGGTACATCCACCTGCTCCGCCATTTTCCGCGAAGTCTCCATCACTTCCTGCGCCGCTTTTCCGGCGTAATAGACGTACGGCGTCAGATCCTCAAAATCGTCGCCGCTGTGGAGGTCGATATAGTAATCTACTTTCGGGAAAACTTCCTTTGTCATCGCCCACGCCAGCCGCTCCATCTCGGTTCCGTTTGGATTGCCCGGAAATACACGGTTCAGGTTTTTGCCATCGGAAAGTCCGAGACTGCCCGCACGGTTTTCAAAAGCAGGACGGTTTAAGACCTTTAAAATCACGATCGTTCCAACCGTTTTTTCCGGCTGAAGCTCCGCTCCCAGTTCCACACACGCCTGAATGCCGACGTATTCACCGGAATGAACGCCGCCGGTGATCAGCATTGTTTTTCCCGGAAGTTTTCCACAGATAATCGTTCCCGGAAGCACGATATCCCCATTCGCAAAGGAGATATCCCCCTGATATTTTTCGCCGCGGCGGACGGTCACATCACCAAGCTGGAAGGACTGCTCTGCGCTTTTTTCCGCGCGCACCAGAAACATCGGTGTCGATGCATAGTTCAGTCTCTCTTCCTCGCTCCAGACGCGCTTCCAGATTTCGGAATCGGTCTGGATGGAACAAACGCCGAGGGATTCGAGCACCTTCGTATCCCACGCCGGCCGTTCCATCGCAGAGAGCGGCACCTGGCGCGCAATGTTTTCCATGCGGTCAATGTCCGTGCACAGATAGTGGTCGTCGAGCTGCTGCTCTTCCACTTTCTTCCGGTCTGCCTCGTACGCTTCTTTTTTCTCCTCGTCATAGAGATAACCGTACCAGTTCGCATCAAAATTGAGCAACACGCCGCCCGGTTTCAGGACACGCATCCACTCTTGGTATGCCTGCTCCGGCTTTTCCAGATTCCAGGTCAGATTTCTGGAAATGACAACATCAAAGGTCTCATCCGCAAACTCCAGATTCTGTGCATCCATCCGCTGCAGCGTCACGCGCTCCAGACCGTATTTCGTATATTTTCCCAGATTCTCTTTCGCCTTTTCCAGCATCTCCTCCGTGTAGTCAACAGCCGTCACCGTATAACCTGCCTCCGACAAAATCATCGGGAAGAATCCCGGGCCGGTTCCGATATCGAGAATCTTCATCTCTTCTTTCTTTTTCTCTGGAAATTGCTCCTCTAATACATGCAGCCACGCTTCTCTCTGGCTTCCCGCCAGTTCTTTTTCATTGACCTCAGAATACCCCTCCGCACGGGTTCCCCAGTAGGAGGCAATTTCCTGTAATAATTCCTGTTCCATATCTTCCGCTTCTTTCTTCTTTTTCTTAACTTTCCCGGCGCGGCCGTTTTCCAACCGCTCAAATATCCCTTTACTCTACCAAAAATCGGCCTTTTTCACAAGCCCCCACGGGGGATATTCTTAACGCCGGCGCAGGTTCCTGTCCCTTTTCCTTTGGCATTTTGTCCAATCCCGGGTTTCTTTCTTTCCTCTCTATCGGCAAATTTGATATTTTTTCTCGACATTCCTATACTTTCGTGCTATAACAACGCAGTGTTTTAACGCGTCAAAGTCAAAAAGTACAAGAGGAAAAAGAAATGAAGATAATTGTATGTATGAAACAGGTGCCGACCGGCACGAAAGTGGATATCGATCCGGAAACCGGCGCCATGAAGCGGATGTCCGGCGATACACGGACGAATCCATATGATCTTTTTGCACTCGAAACCGCAATTTCTCTCCGTGAAAAACTTGGCGGAACCGTGACCGTGCTGACCATGGGGCCTCCGCAGGCGGAAACCATGATGCGCGATGCCTACGCATGCGGTGCCGATGATGCCGTCATTCACTCGGTTCTCCTTTATATTGCCAGAATACCATCAGCTTTCTTGTCGCCGTATCCTCGCTGTATGTATATTTTACGGACCCGAGTCCGTAATAGCTGCAAAGATAGCCGGAAGCCTTATCGAGAAGCTCCGGTCGGGCTTCCATGACCTGTGCCATCAAATCATCGGTGGCAAATTTAAATTCGGAATACTCTTTTGTCTCTTCAATATCCGTCTCCATTTCCCACAGAATCTGCGTCGCATCAAATGTATCCATGTACCGGCCGATCTGGCGGTAATACTCGAGGTCATCTGCATTGCACGCCGGGAGCAGCAGATTCGCATCCGCCTGATGCGTGTCCGAAAATTCCGCATCGGAAACGCAGAGAAAATCGTAGTAGATCAGGTCGTCCGGCAGATTGTACTCGCCGCTCTCGCCCTCTGCGAATACCGGATCGCCCCAGGTTACATCGACGTTGTAATAATTGTCTCCGCACTTTACGATATTCCAGCCGTGCGCCTCGCCGGTGTCTGTCGTTCCCGTCACATAAATGACCGGGATGTCCAGGCGGTTCATCAGATACTGGAACGTTCTGGCATAGCCTGCGCAGACCGTCTGTCCGTTCACAAGTCCGCTGTAGAGTGTCTGATTCTCCGGCGCATCTTTCACATAATCAATCTGCCGGATACATTTTTCAAAGACAGCCTTGATCTTCCCATAGTCATCCATCGAACGATCGATATCACTTAAGAAATCATTTCCCTCCCCTTTGATCTGGGTCTGGCGGCCTGTAATCTCCTCCGCAGAAATCGTGTATTCCGGAACTACCTCGCAGTAGTTTTTCGGCTCACCGTATCCCGTGACATGTGATGCTCCGTTGATCCAGCAGTACTCCGGGTAATCCATATAGACCCATCCGTAAACCTCCGCCGTCACATCGGGATCGCCGCCTTTTGTGATGATGGTTTCCTGGTGTTCCGCGATTCCCTGCACCAGTTCGCGGTAAATCATCTGTCTGTTTTCATCGAGCTGGCTGTAATAATACCGCTTCGCCAGCTCCTCCTCATCTGTATTTTCCGCCTGAAACTGTGTTGCGCCATTCTCTGACAGACCATTGTTTTCGTCTGCCGTCTGTGAAGCAGTGCTGCTGTCCGCTCCGCTTCCGTTCTGCGCGGGATCGCTCTCATCAAACTCTCCGAATACCAGATAAGCCGCCAGCAGGGCAAGCATAAGCGGAAGCAGCGCCCGCAGCGGTCTCTTCCGTCTTCGTCTGTGTCTTCTCTTTGCCATTCTTCTTTTCTCCCAGATACGTTAAAACGCCGTCACACAGTGCATCCGCCACCTTTTTCTGGTACTCCTTTGTGTTCAGGAGCGCTTCTTCCTCCGGATTTGAGAGGAATCCGCACTCGCAGATCACCAGCACTGCGTCTGTCTTCTTCAGCATGTAATACGTTTTGTTTCCCTTGGCTTTCCTGTGATTCGCCGGATCGAGCCCCGCGACCAGTGCAGCCTGCATGCAGAGCGCCAGTTTTTCGCCTTCTTTTGAATCCGTATAATAAAACACCTGCGCCCCTTTGACCGCCGCATCCGGGTAGCTGTTCTGGTGAATGCTGATCACACAGTCCGGCTTTTTTTCATGAATCAGCTGCACGCGCCGCTGCAGATCCTGCACTTTCGCATTCACGGCTCCCGGATCGGAGAGATCATTCTCCCCTTCCCGCGTCATCACCACAAGGATTCCCTGCTTTTCCAGCTTCTTTTTCAGCAGACGGGCAATCGCAAGGTTGATGTCCTTTTCTTTGACACCGTTTGCCCCGATTTTGCCGGGATCGTCGCCGCCGTGGCCGCTGTCCAGCACCACTACTTTTGTGGCTGCCTTCTGTGCTGCCACCAGCCGTGCGCCCTCGCGGGACAGAACATACGCCGCCGAAAGCAGAATCACCGCCATCAGCCATTCCAGTTTTTTCCCTTTTTCCAAATGAAAAGCCCCCTGCTGCAAATTTCCTTTCTTGGTCATTTTATGCAGCAGCGGGGCAGGTTACAACTCTTATTGCTTCCGGTTACTCTTCCTCATCTTCTTCATCATGCGCGCGATTCGGGATTTCATCCTCTTCTTCGTCGTTGTCATCATCGAGATAATCCGGCTCATTTTCGAAATCGATGACTGCGGAATTTTCGACGATTTCGTCTGCTTCTTCTGCGGTATCTTCACTGCCTGGCTCTGCGGCTGTTTCTTTTGCCTCTCCGGGAAAGATACTTTTTACCGGATCTTTCATGAAGGTTTCCACTTCCGACGCAGAACGTTTCATCTCCTCACGCATTTTTTCGATGCCGGCAAAAGTCTCCTCAAAAATTCTGCGGTTCTTCTCGAGTACACTTGTCATGGTTTCCATCTCGGCGTAAATCTTCTGGTATCTGGTGTTGGCTTTCTGCAGTTCCGCGTCCATATGGCTCTGGATTTCTTCTGCTTCGGCCTGCAGTTTTTCTTCATAAACAGCAGCCAGTTCCTCGCCCTTCTGACGTGCGCTCTCTACCATGTATTCGCACTGTTCCTTCGTCTCGCGGCGCTGCTTTGCACAGGATTCCTTTGTCTCCTCCCTCTGTTTCCGGCAGGACTCGTTTGTCTCCTCTTTCTTTTTGCAGCACGCCTCATCCGTTTCCTCCGTTTTCTCGCGGCAGGACTCGTCCGTTTCTTCGGTTTTCCGGCGGCAGGCTTCCTCGGTCTCTTCTTTTAGCTTTCTGCAGCTCTCCTCTGTTTCCTGTGTCAGTTTTTTCGCTTTCACCTGTGCCTCAAACACAAGGCCGCTGATGCTGTCATAATTGTCGATATAGCTCTGGTATTTCTCATGAATATTTTTTTCGAGCTCCTCGATTTTATCCTCACGCTCGCGGATCTTGCGGTTCAGCTTCTCGATTTCCTGCTCTTTTTCCTCGATCTTCGCTTCCAGTTTCTTCTGAGCGGCATACGCCTGATCTTTCAGGTTCTGCACTTTCGTCATGACATCGTCCTTATCGAAACCGCCCATCAGCGTTGTTTTAAATAATTCTTCGCGATTGTTTTCTGACATGTATACTCCTCCTTCGTGCCCGGGCTTTTATCATTCCCCTTATCCTTCCCGGACTCCTCGTCAACTGTTTGTTTCAATATATTCTGAAATCAGACTCCAGACGTCTGCGCGCTCGAATCCGAGCTTCCACTCTGCCACTCCGGCGAGATCAGCGCTTTGGATCACTTTCAGTTTTTCCTCCATGGACTGCTCATCCTCCATCCAGATCGTGTATCTGGCATCGGAAGTTTCTACCGTTGCCACATTCTGGCCAAGGGATGCATCCCAGGTTTCTGTCATCTGATTCTCTTTGGCATAGTTTTTGGCGCCATCCATGCCCAGCACCTCGCTGGTAATGGCGCTCTGTCCGAACTTTTCCGTCCAGACACGGGTATAAAACGGGATTCCGCAGATCACCTGATCGGCAGGCATCACCCGCGTCATCTCCTCCACGGCCTGCTGTACGAACGGGAGGGATGAAACAGAGCCTGCCTTCTCGCTTCCCGCGAAATGCTCGTCATAGGCCATGACAATCATATAGTCCACAAATCTTGCCTGCTCGCCGCGCTGATAATACATCGTGTAAGCCTGCGGTACCGGCGTATCGACCGACACCACAAGATTCTGTGCATGCGCCGCGCTCGTCAGTTCCCGCAGAAACTGCAGGTAATGCGGGATTCCGGCCTCTTTCAGATTCTCGAAATCCACGTTGATGCCGTCCATGCCGCACGATGCTGCCTCGGCGAGCAGCTGCTCAATGATTCTGCTGCGCACGGATGCGTAGGCAAGATCGGTTGTTTCGTCAAATGCTTCATTAAAGTTATCAATCAATCCCCAGACTTCCCGTCCCGCGTCATGCGCCAGTTTCACGTAATCGGCGCTCGCAAGGCTGGAAATCGTACCGGTTTCGTCTGTCACGGAAAACCAGGTCGGTGAAATCACGTTCACGCCGGTCATTTCTGCTGTCATCTCTGCCATCGCGTCGTTCGACTCGGTCGATGTGCTCTGATGCCAGACCAGATTGATTTTGTGATCCCGTGTAATTCTTTCATAGGAATCTTTCTTTGCCGTCCGCGCTTCGATGGCCTCCGGCTCGGAGATATCCTCTGTCTGGATGTAGCCGGTATAGCCGTCCGCCGTCATGACTTTGCACCAGTTGTCCAGATTTTCCAGATACAGCAGGGTGTCTCCCTTCTGTACATCCGCAAGAATCAGACTCTTGATGCCGCCTTTCTGGCGCACCTGCGCGGTGTCTGACTGTACTGTCGCCTGCTCCACGCCGTCCCATTCATTCCGGATTACAACACGGTTGGGATCGCTGTAATATGCATAGTCGAGATCTGTGTATTCTTTTACGACATCCAGCGAAATGTAAACCGTTCCGTCGCTCTCCTGCTGTACGGCAGGCTGTCCGCCCGGTGTTTTGGCAACGGCCGCATCGCCCGGAAGCAGTGTCTGCACGCCGCCGCTCGTTGTAAGCAGGATTCCTTTTGTTTCTTCATCCCAGTAGAAGCAGCTGTTCAGCTGGGATTCTACATATGTGTACGCCGCATACGGCTCTCCTCCGATAAGAACGGCCTGCTCTTCCAGAAGTTCTCCGTTCTGGATCAGCGCAACGCTGTTTTCGTCTGTCAGGTTAAAATATTCGTTCCCGGCCATGTATTCGGTTCCGGGTTTATATCGGTTTATCAAAAATGAAACAACGCCTGCTGCACCGACTAGCACGATCAGAATCAGTACGACCAGTACCGGCGCTGCTTTTTTCTTCTGTTGCTCCTTCATGTGTTCTTTTCCCCTTTTCTTCGCTCTGAAGATCTCCCCACTTGCGCCCATTATAACAAAAAAAATACCCAATAGCAACCGTTATGCGCAAGGGAACCGCATGCGAGTCAGAAAGTATCGTTACAGTTCACTGGTTCCCAGCGAACTGTAACATTCGCAGCCCTCATTTAAAGTTTTGCTTCGCAAAAGGAGGGCTGCTCACACCTGAATCATGTTCTTACGCAGCGAAACAGCAGGTGTTTCACTGCTGATTGAACAGTAACGAAAGTATCGTTGCTTTTTGCTATTGGGTATTTTTCAAAAAATCTGTTTAAAAAGTTTTGTCGATTGTTTGTTTCATGGCTTATTTGCAGTTGTGACGTACAAAAAAGAAAGCCCCATAGATCCGTATGAAATACTTTTGTTTTTAGTTTCAATGATCATGTTTCACGGGGACGCCTTCTTATCCGATCCGTTTTTTCTGTGCCTGCTTCTGGCCGGAGTATGCACCCTCCGGGCAGAAGCAAAGGTTTCCCCAACTCCTATTATACTTCAAGCCGGGGGAATTACAAATAAAGTTTGTCCCTTCATTTCTGAAAAAATTATGCGAAATGTAAAAAAAATCTTAAGTTCTTTACTTCTTTCCGTGATGTGTTATACTATATTGTAAGCAGCCCTATTTATATAAGTAAAGAGTAATTAAGGACGTGAGAGTTATGAAAATAGAAAAAATCAATGATAACAAGATCCGCTGCACACTGACCAGCGCCGATCTTGCCGAAAGAAATTTAAAGCTCAGCGAACTGGCTTACGGCACGGAAAAGGCCCGCAGCCTGTTTCAGGATATGATGCTTGAAGCCAACCAGCAGTTCGGCTTCAACGTGGATAATGCCCCGCTCATGGTCGAGGCCGTTCCGGTGGCTCCGGACAGCATTGTCCTCATTATCACCAGAGTCGAGGATCCACAGGAGCTCGACACCCGCTTCGCCAAATTTGCTCCATCCGGCGACGATACGGACGGACCGGAACCGGTACAGTATTCCGGCGCGGACGACATCATCGACCTGTTCCACAAGCTCTGCGATGTGAAGAACAAGGCACAGGAAATCGCAAAGAAAGCGGCACAGAAGGAAAACGAAAAAGAGCCTGCAGCATCCGAGGAAAAGAATGTGGATCTGGTACGCACCTTCCACTTCTCAACCCTCGACGATGTCATCAGCTCCGCAAAAGCGCTGAACCAGTATTTTACCGGCAGCAATTCCCTCTATAAGAACAGGGCAGATGCCAACTATCAGCTCGTTCTGCACCAGTCCGGCTGCAAACCGGAGGAATTCAACAAGGTCTGCAACATTCTTTCTGAGTACGGCAGACAGGAATCCTTCTCCCTGGCCGCTGAAGCATTTCTGCTGGAACATGGAAATGCAATGGTAAAAGAGAATGCTCTGCAGGAGCTGGCTTCTCTGTAAGTTTTGAAACGTATGTATAAAAAAAGGAAGTCCGCGAAGGACTTCCTTTTTTGTACGTTCCGTACAAATTACTCTTCTGTGATAGCCTCGGTTGGACATACGCTTGCGCATGTTCCGCACTCAACGCATACATCCGGGTTGATTTCGTAATGGGAATCTCCCTCAGCGATAGCCTCTACTGGACATTCTCCAGCGCAGGTTCCGCAGCTTACACATTCGTCTGTGATTACATATGCCATGATCTTATCCTCCTTGTAGATTTTTTGGCCCTTTCGGTACTATCCACATTGTAAACGATTGCCCCCTGAAATACAAGTACAAAATTATAAACATTCTATAATCTTATGAATTTGTTCTTGCATTCCCCCCGGGGGTACGCTATAATCAAAATAGCCGTCAAAATCGGAACGACGGGTATATACACATTTAAAGGAGGAACTTTAAGATGGCAAAGATCTCGAAAGACATGACAATCGGCGAGTTAATCGCAATGGATACAAATATCATCGGAATCCTGATGGGAGCCGGTATGCACTGCATCGGCTGCCCTTCTGCACAGGGTGAGTCCCTGGAAGAAGCAGCTATGGTTCACGGCCTGGACGCTCAGGTTCTGGAAGACCAGATCAACGATTATCTGGCTGCAAAATAAGTCGGATTTCCGCGTGGATCCAAAAAGAACGCCTCTCGCAGGCGTTCTTTTTTTTCTGTCCGATTTACCCATTGTTCCGATGGCCCCGTTTTGCTTTCGTCCGTTTTCCTTTCTGCTCCAGCGTCGCCGCTGCTTCTCTCCGGCTCTGCTGGTGGCGGCGGATCGCCTCATCCACACGGCGGCTCCGCTCTTCCTGGCGCCGCTTCTGTATCATCTGATCGAGCAGACGGCCGAGCACGCGGTAAAACTCCGTCTGACGCTCCTCCTCTTCCTGCCGCATCACAGTGTCCGCCAGCTGTTCTGCTTCCCGCTCGGGCAGAAGATCGACAACCACCTCCGGCACTTCGTCCGCTTTTCCCGGTATTGCCGGATCCGGCTTCTCCTTTGCCGTCTCTGCCGCTTCCGCCGGAAACGCTTTGATCTCCGCCGTTGCCTGCACCAGCTTCGGCATCAGCTCGCGGATCGCTTTCAGGTGAAGCCCCTTTTTCTTCAGTTCCCGGATTCCCAGAAAAATCTGAATGTCCTGCGCAGTATAGCAGCGGTGTCCCAGCGAATTGCGGTGGATTTCCATGCCGAGCTCGTCCTCCCAGTACCGGAGCACATGCGCTTTCTCCCCGGTCAGCTTCTCCGCCTCCGTGACCAGATACGTTCTATTTTCCATACGGCAGCCACTCCCTTCTTCCCTTTATTATAGGATCTGTTATCCCCTGCCGCAAGAAAATCTCATCGTAATATTCCGACAAATTCATACAATTATACACAAAAAACGTGCCGCAGGACTATCCCACGACACGTTCTGACACATAAAATATTTTCTTTTATCTCTCTGCATTCGCAAATTTCGTATAATCCGGCAGCCAGACCAGATTGACGGTTCCGATCGGGCCGTTTCGCTGTTTGGCGATGATGATTTCCGCGATTCCCTTATTCTCGGAATCCTTATTATAGTAATCATCTCGATAGATAAACATAACAACGTCGGCATCCTGCTCGATCGCTCCCGACTCACGCAGGTCGGAAAGCATCGGACGGTGGTCGGTACGCTGCTCAACAGCCCGGGAAAGCTGGGACAGTGCAACAACCGGCACATTCAGCTCTCTCGCGAGTGCTTTTAAGGAACGGCTGATATCCGAAATCTCCTGCTGGCGCGATTCCGAGGAGCTCTTTCCGCTTCCCGACATCAGCTGCAGGTAGTCAATGATGATGATATCAAGACCGTGCTCCAGCTTGTATTTGCGGCATTTCGACCGCATCTCTCCGATCGAGATACCAGGTGTATCGTCGATCATCAGTCGGGATTCACCGATCATGCCGGCGCTCTCGATCAGCTTGCTCCATTCGTCGTCTTTCAGGTTTCCGGTTCTCAGATGCTGGGAATCTACTTTCGACTCCATCGAGAGCAGACGGTTCATCAGCTGCTCCCGCGACATCTCGAGACTGAAAATCGCAACGGCTTTGTCTTTCTTAAACGCCATATACTGCGCAATATTGAGGACAAACGCCGTTTTACCCATAGACGGACGTGCCGCAATCAGGATAAAGTCAGAGTTCTGCAGACCCGATGTCTTGTAGTCCAGATCCGTGAATCCGGTCGGAATACCCGTGACATTTCCCTTCGTCTTCGATGCACGCTCGATGTTCTCCAGCGTATTGATGACAACCTGGCGGATCGGCATGAAGTCTCCGGAATTCCGCTGGCCCAATAACTGGAACATCTTCTTTTCCGTCTCCTCCATGATGACTTCCACCGGCTCTTTGTTCAGATAGCAGTCATTCTCTATCTCTTCTGTCAGCTTAATGAGACGGCGCAGCACCGCTTTCTCGCTGACGATGTTCGCATAATGGCGCACATTCGCCGAAGTCGGCACCGCATTTAAAAGATCGCGGACAAACTCCATCGAACTGATCTCCGGCGGAACATCCTTTTCACGCAGGCGGTTCTGCAGGGTGACCAGATCGACCGGTTTTCCCTCATTGAACAGCTCCACCATGGCATCAAAAATGACGCCGTACTGGTGCTGGTAAAAATCGTCGCTCGTCAGGATTTCCGATGCCGCCATGATGGCTTCGCGCCCCATCAGCATGGAACCGATGACCGACTGCTCCGCCTCGATGCTGTGCGGAAGGATTCGTTTAATCAGTGCTTCTTCCATAGAATTATGCTTCTTTTACGATAACTTTCAGCTTTGCAGTTACTTTGGTATGCAGGCGGATCGGCACTTCTGTCGTTCCAAGAACCTTGATCGGGTTCGGAAGCTGCATTTTCTTTTTGTCGATGTCGTATCCGAGCTGCTCTTTTGCTGCCTCAGCGATCTCTTTTGCCGATACGCTTCCGAATACTTTTCCGCCCTCGCCGACTTTGATTGCTACGGTAACCTGTTTGTCCTCAATCTCTTTCGCGAAAGCCTGTGCCTCAGCGAGCTGCTCTGCTGCCACTTTGTCCTCGTGTGCTTTCTGGAGTTTCAGCTCATTCAGGTTTTTTGCGGTTGCCTCGATGCCGAGTTTTTTCGGCAGAAGCATGTTTCTTGCATATCCGTCACTTACGTTTACAGTCTGTCCTTTTTTACCAAGTGCTTTTACGTCTTCCAGTAAGATAACTTTCATATCAGATTTCTCCTCCATCCTGCATTTCTGTTAAGGTTGATTTTAGGAGGCTGCGCGCCCCCTCCAGATCGACGGTCTCAAGCTGGCATCCTGCCATATTCAGATGACCGCCGCCGCCCATCCGCTCCATGATGATCTGTACATTGACCTCATCGATCGCGCGGGCGCTGATATAGATCACGCCTTTATACTCGGTCAGTACAAAGGACGCCTTGACACCGACAATGTTCAGCAGCTCGTTCGCCGCTTGTGCTCCGACCACCGTCGGGCTGTCCACATAGTCGCTCGGGCATTCGGAAATCGCGAACTGGCCGCGGAACAGCTCCGCATTGCGGATCGTCTCTCCTCTTGCCTTGTAATCGTTCATATCCTCACGGAACAGCTTGCGCACACGCGTCACATCCGCACCGCAGCGGCGCAGGAACGCTGCCGCCTCGAACGTGCGGACACCTGTTTTCTGCATAAAGTTGTCGGTATCAATCATGATGCCGGCATAGATGCTGTCCGCCTCCACGTTCCGGATGCGGATTCCCTCGGTAAAATACTGGAGAATCTCGGCAACCATCTCGCTCGCGGATGATGCATACGGCTCAATATAGGAAAGCACCGAGTTGCGGATCGTATCGCTTCCCTGCCGGTGATGATCCAGCACGACGATCATTTTCGCCATGTACAGCAGATCCTCACACTGTGTGATGCTCGGCTTGTTCGTATCGACCACAACGAGCAGCGTGTTGTCGTCCATGATCTCTTTCGCCTCATGGTTGTTGACAAACATGTCCGCCTCATAATCCTGGTTGTCGCTGAACGTATTCATCAGCGGAATGATCGAGCTGGTCGGGTTGTCGATGACGATGTACGCTTTTTTATTCAGCGTTTTCGCCGCACGGTAGATACCGATGGCCGCACCGAACGAATCGGCATCCGGCAGGCGGTGTCCCATGACAACGACCTTCTCTTTCGTGTTCATAAACTCTTTCAGCGCGTGCGCCTTGACGCGGGCTTTGACTCTCGTATTCTTTTCCACAGCCTGCGTTTTTCCGCCGAAATACTGAATCTTCGAACCGTCCTTTAAAACGACCTGATCGCCGCCCCGGCCAAGAGCCAGGTCGATCGCGATTTTCGCATACTCGGAGTTTTTCGCAAACGATCCAGCATCTGCTCCGATACCCATACTGATTGTGACCGCCATCTCGTTTCCGATGTTGATGGTCTTGACGTCCTCGAGGATATCGAACTTTTTCTCTTTCAGTTCATTTAACGAACTCCGGCGCATGACCACGATGTATTTGTCGTTCTCATACCGCTTCACCAGTCCATCGAGATCGTTGAAATATTTGTTGATCTTTCGCTCGACCAGTGCGGTCAGAAGGGAACGGCGGACCTCCTCGACGCTCTCCAGCGCCTCGTCGTAGTTGTCCAGATACAGAAGACCGGTGACCATCGTTTCGTCCTCGAATTTCCGCATATACTCGCGGAGCTCTGTCTCATCGAACAGATACAGTGCCTGAATAAAATAGCCTTTGATATCTGTGTTGATCATCTCCGAATTCTGGATCAGCTCGTCGATGCAGACGCTTTTTACATGGGCACGGAAATTCTTTTCGCCGTAAGCCACGTTGATGTCGGTCTCCTCCTCATTTTTCGGCAGCCGCTCGACCGTCAGCTCCGGAAAAATGGTGGCGATACATTTATGATACTGTGTATCCTTCCCTGTGATTTTTGTAAACTCTTTGTTGACCCAGAGAAGTTTTCCCTGCGAATCCATAACGGCATAGGGCAGCGCCAGTTCCTGGATCAGATGCTTCTGAACCTGGCCGTATTCGGTCGCAAAGGTAATCAGCTCGTTGATCACCTGCGGACGCTGTCTGTAATAGAGAACTGCGGCTGCGATCACATAGACTGCAAAAAACAGCGTGAACCACATTCCTGCCATCACATCCACAAAATACATGCCGATATTCATCACAAGCATCAGGATGGACAAAATCAGCGGCCATCGAAGATAGCTCCGCAATTGGCCGCTCAACTTCATTTTGCTTTTCATTTCCTAACACCTTTCCAACGTTGCGTGTTGTATTTCGCTCCTGTCCTTCCGATTATACCACTTTGACCTGTACTTTGGCAACAAGATACTTCTGGATACAAAAAAGGTACCCGCCCTTTTCGGGCAGATACCTCCATTTATTTACCGATTCAAAATGAACGTTCGGACAGTGCCTAGCGCAAGTCAGAATCAATCATCTACGTACGGCATAATAGCCATATGTCTTGCTCTCTTAACGGCTACTGTTACTGCTCTCTGATGTTTTGCGCAGGTTCCAGTTACACGTCTCGGCAGGATTTTACCACGCTCGGATACATATTTTTTCAGTTTTGCTGCATCCTTGTAGCTGATCTCTTCTCCTCCACAGAAAACACAAACTTTTCTTCTTCTGCGGGCCGGTCTTCTGGAAGCTGGTCTTTCACTATTATTATAAGCCATGATCAATCTCTCCTTTTCTATCAATTAAATGGCAATTCTTCGTCAATGCCATCGGGAATATTCATAAAACCATCGGCGCTGCCCAAATCAGATGTATTTGCGGACGGAGCCGGATTGTTATGCTGCGGTGCGGAGTATCCTCCATTGTTTCCGCCTGCATTTTTGCTCTCTGCAAACTCCTGCTCTTCTACAACTACGTCTGTCGTGTAGACCTTCTGGCCTTCACGGTTGGTGTAGCTTCCGGTCTGAATGCGGCCGGTGATGGCGATCTTCGTTCCCTGACGCAGGTATTTCTCTGCAAATTCTGCCTGGCGGCCGAAAGCAACGCATCCGATAAAGTCTGCGGTTGCGGAATCGCCGTCTCTGCGGAATCTGCGGTCAACAGCCAGTGTATAACGGGCTACCGCTGTGGAATTCTCTCCGGCAGAGTATCTGACGTCGGGATCTCGGGTCAATCTTCCCATCAATATAACTTTATTCATTCGCTTACCTCTTAAGCTTCCTTTTTAACGACTAAGTATCTCAGTACGTTATCCATAATACGCATATGGCTCTCGATCTCTGCCGGAGCTGTTGCGTCTGCTTCAAACTGAATAAAGTAGTAATATGCTTCACGCATATGCTGAATTTCGTATGCAAGGCGTTTTTTGCCCCACTCTTCTACTTCGCCAACTGTTCCGCCGTAACGGGTTACATAACCTTTGGCTTTCTCAACTACAGCTGCGCGTTCCTCTTCTTCAAGTTTTGCATTCACAACCAGTGCTAATTCGTACTTGTTCATGCTTTACCTCCTTTTGGACTTTTTGGCACCCCATTTTCATTATGGGGAGCAAGGAATTATTTTTATACGTCACAATTTGTTATTCTAACATAAAAAAGGGCTTATAGCAAGCCCTTTTTCGCGTGTTTTCTTGTTTTTTTCACGATATTACGCATCTTTTTTTCGTAATCCGCGGGTGTTTTTCTCGACCAGCCTGCGTGCTACCATGATCTGGTGGCCGCAGCCGGTGCATTTTAAGCGGAAATCTGCGCCGACACGCAGGATTTCCCACTCGCTGCTGCCGCACGGATGCGGCTTTTTCAGTTTTACAATATCGCCTACTTCGTAATGTTCTGCCATGTTTCTTCCGCCTTATATTTTCTAATTAAAATCTATCTTACTTTGATGCTGCCGAGCACCTGCCCGATCGGCTGCTGGATCAGAAGATCCGCGTTTTTATCCATCGGCGTTGCGCCCTTGTTGATGAGAACCAGCGCATCGCCCTCAAAATACTGGAGAAGGCCTGCCGCCGGATAAACCGCAAGTGACGTTCCGCCGACAATCAGAAGATCTGCCGCCGCAATCGAGCGGATCGCTCCGTCGAGTACTTTCTCGTTCAGGCTCTCCTCGTAGAGAACGACATCCGGCTTGATCATGCCGCCGCATTTTTCACATCTTGGAACGCCGCTGCTCTTTCTCACCAGCTCTGTATCGCAGGCTGCGCCGCATTTCATGCAGTAATTGCGGTGTATGCTTCCGTGCAGTTCATACACTACTTTACTTCCCGCCGCCTGATGCAGTCCGTCGATATTCTGTGTCACAACCGCTTTCAGTTTTCCCGCCGCTTCGAGCTCTGCAAGTTTCTTATGCGCCGCGTTCGGTTTCGCACCGACCGGAAGCATTTTGTCGCGGTAAAAAGCATAAAATTTTTCCGGATAGCGAAGGAAATAGCTGTGGCTTAAAATCGTCTCCGGCGGAACATCGTATTTCTGATGGTAAAGGCCATCCACGCTCCGGAAATCCGGAATCCCGCTCTCCGTGGACACGCCCGCGCCGCCGAAGAATAAGATATTTTCATGCGTATCAATCAATCTCTGCAGTTCTTCGATTTTTCTTTCCTCTTCCATCTGTCATTCCTCCTTCTGACCAATCATTACCGGTTCCGCCGCACGCCCAGAACGACGAACCGTCCAGTCGTATCGCTCGCCGCACAGGTGGACAGCACAATAATATGGCTGTTTTCATCCATCTCCGGCTGCTCCACCGGGATCTCTGACCGCGCCGCCATGGTATTCAGATACTGTACAAACGCTTCACCCCCGCCGGAATACAGCGTGTAGACATCACTGTCTGCCTCCGTATAAAAGGCAGAAAAAATCTGGTACACATCGTTTGATTCCGGCGTCAGCATCCAGAAATAGACGCTGTCCTTGTATTTTTCCTGCTCCTTCATCTGTTTCAATTTTCCGAACATGGAGAGATTCTTCATATTATGACCGTAAACGATCGTGTTTCCATCACTGAAATCACCCTGATTCTGGTAATCGAGGAAAATGGAACCCGCAAAGTTGCTCGTTCCCTCGTACGTCGTATGAAGATACGCATCGTTGTCCGGCCCCTGTACAACCGGGTAACTGATGTCGAGAGCTTCGATATAAAGCCATCCCTTCACATCCGGGTTAATCGCTTTTAAGGATTCAAAATCGACAGCAAGCGGCGGTTCTGTCGGATACGACAGTGGTTCCGGCTCCGGTTCGGAAGGCTCCGCCGGTTCGGATTCCGCCTGCGGCTCCTCTGTTTTCGTCGGTGCCGGTGTCTCCGGTGTTTTTGTAATTTCCGTCGTATACTGCTGCAGATCCCGGTATTCATCCGTGCCGGTCTTGTAATCCAGGTAAATGCCGATCAGCTTGTACCCGGAAAAGCAGAAAACAGCAAGTGCCGCTAAAAATACCAGAGTCCAAAGCGGATTGCCGCGTTTTTTCTGTTTCTTTTTCTGTTTTCCCATGCGTCTCCTTTATCACTTTTTTACTGTCTGCGCTGTTTTCCGGAAGCGCTCTGAATTTGTCTCAATTATAAGCGTGCCCCTTTCTTTTGTCAACTTATGCCCCCGGAAAAGGATTGCACCCGCCCCCATCTTATGATAGACTAAAAGTCGACTGACAAGTCACTTGTGAATACAGTAACACACCACATACATGAGGAGGAATTCCATATGCGAACAATCAAAAAAGTCGCCTCGCACATCTTCATTGATGGCTTCGGCGGCATGACGCAGGGTCTTTTTGCAACCCTGATTATCGGTACGATGATTCAGCAGATCGGTCTTCTGATCGGCGGTTCGACCGGAAATGTGATCTATCTGCTTGGAAAAGCTGCCGCAGCCCTGACAAGTGCCGGTATCGGTGTCGGCGTGGCAGTGAAATATGGGGAAAGCCCGCTTGTCACGGTTTCTGCAGCCGTCGCCGCCATGGTCGGCGGTTATGCCGGCAAGATCACCGGCGGCACATTCTTTGTGGACGGAAATGCCGTTCTGGCAGGACCTGGCGAACCGCTCGGCGCTTTCATCGCAGCTTTCGCAGGCATCACCTGCGGCCATCTGGTTTCCGGCAAGACCAAGGTTGATATCATCGTGACACCGGTCATCACCATCGGAGCCGGTTCCGTTGTCGGACTGCTCGTCGGACCGCCGATCTCCCAGATGATGACAGGCCTTGGAAGCATCATCAACTGGGCAACGGAACAGCGGCCGTTCATCATGGGCATCGTTGTTTCGGTCGTCATGGGTATGGTTCTGACACTGCCGATCAGCTCCGCTGCACTCGGCATCATTCTGAATCTTTCCGGTCTTGCCGCCGGTGCCGCAACGATCGGCTGCTGCTGCAACATGGTCGGATTCGCAGTTGCAAGTTATCGGGAAAACAAATTCGGCGGCCTTGTCGCACAGGGTCTTGGAACCTCGATGCTCCAGGTGCCGAACATCATGCGTCATCCACTGATCTGGCTGCCCGTCATCTTCTCGAGTGCGATTTTAGGACCCGTCTCCACAATCCTCGCCAATATGCAGAATAATGCAACGGGAAGCGGCATGGGTTCCGCAGGTCTTGTCGGACAGATCACAACGTATCAGACGATGATCGCTTACGATGATCCGAAGCTCGTCATCATCAAAATCATTCTGCTCCACTTCGTGCTTCCGGCTGTGATCACCTTGTTCTTCTCAGAGGTATTCCGCAAGGCAAACCTGATCAAATCCGGCGATATGGCTTTGAATCTGTAATCTGTATTTTTAAAAGGGAATGGAACTGCGCATCCGGCAGCTCCATTCCCTTTTTTATCCACATTTCTCTTCTGATTTTTTCTGTTTTTACACCGTTTCTTCTGCGTTTTCCGCATTTTCCACTGCCGCGGCCGATTCAGCTTCCGCTGCCGCTTCTTCTGTCCCCGTTTCTTCCCCCGGCCGCACACGGTGTGCCTCTACCATTGGCTCAATGGTCTGTGCCATCAGCAGATGGATCATGTCAAGGCTCCGCTCGCGGAACCGCGACGGCAGAAGCGGTGCGATCGCCACATCCGTCACGAGGGATTCAAGGCCCTCGATAATCAGATCCTTGCCCGGCGTCTCATTCCACTCCAGTCTGATCCGCTCGAAATCACGCTGGAAAATGATTTTGACCCTCCGTCTTGCGGCCTCTTCCAGAAATGCAAACTCAAGCTTCAGCACCAGTTCGCCGTCTTCATTCTCCGCAAACTGTCCCGTCGTTCCGAGCAGATACGATTCCTCGTTTTCCACCCATTCTACAACTTTGGACCCCGTAAGACCGATCTCAATGCGCTGTGTTTTTTCTCCCTCGGTCAGCTCGACAAAGAAACGGCCTTTTTCATAGAAGAAACCGATGCGGCGGATGCCGTCGGAAAAGTTGTTGTGGAAGACCTGCAGCGTCAGCGGAAACATGCCGACATGCGTGTCCTCCATTTTATATTCTTTTCCGTGCAGAAGCTGCGCCATGTCGATCTGACGCGGTGTTCCGCTGTTCCGCGGCCCCGGTGTTCTCCGCTTCCAGCCGCCGCGCAGGATTCTTCCCGGTGTCTCTTTCGCGCCCTCCAGATCACAGCAGGTCTGCACCAGCTTCTGATATGCCATCGGGCTTTCCGCCTCGCCGGATTTCAGCTCTGCACCAAATTCCGCGCCGAAATACTTCCGCACAATGTCGAGCATCTCACACGTCTGGAACAGCTCGTTGCTGCCCGCATTCGTCACAATCACCACGCCGGTATCCGGGTAACCGAGCACGTTCTGCCCCAGCATGCCATTGAACGCAAAGCTGCCCGGCCGCTCCTCCATCCAGACCTGGTAACCATAGCCATATTTTCCCATCTTTTCCGGCGGTGTCGCATGAACGGAGGTGGACGCTGCGACCCATTCCGCCGGGACGATCTGTTTTCCTTCGAATTTTCCGCCGTTCACGTACATCACCCCGAGCTTGGCCGCGTCCTCCGGGCACAGGAAGAGGCCCCAGCCGCCTTTCGTAATCCCTGCCGGGCAGCTCTCCCAGAAGATTTTTTTGATACCGAGCGGCTCGAACAGGCGCGGCCGCAGGTAATCCACCATCTTCATGCCGGTGCGCTCCTGTATGATTGCAGACAGCAGATACGTGTTCATACTGTTGTACTCAAACGCTTCGCCCGGCGTTCCCTTGACCGGCGCATTTAAGAAGCTGTCCACCCAGTCGTTGCCGGAAACAACGCCCATCTCGTTGAACTGTACGCCGCTCTTCATCGTCAGAAGATGCTCCACGGTCAGATTCGGGCGCAGGATCTTCTGCAGCAGACCGTTTCGTTTTTCAAAAATATCATAGACGTTCTCGTCCAGGGAAAGTTTTCCTTCACTGATCAGAAAACCGACCGCCATGCCGGTGATGCTCTTGCACATCGAATACGTCGCATGCCAGATGCCGCTCCGGTATGGGGCGAAATTGCATTCGCAGATGACCTGTCCGTTCCGCAGGACCAGCAGATGATGCATGTCCGTATGGCGCGCAGCGGCGAGCTCACGAAGCATCTGCGTCAGCTTTTTCGATGAGATGCCCTCGCTCTCCGGCACCACGCGCGGAAAATACGTTTCCGGAGAGGCAAAATCCCCGAACGCTTCCTTCTGCGGCGCAAAGTCCGTCTTTCCCATATGTCCTGTCATCCCACTCATAAATCCCCAGATCATTTCCATTGCGGTTAACTGTTCTTTCGCTGCCATGTACGATGCCTCCTGTCTCATGCGGTTGGATTTCCCTGTTTTTCCAGTTTTCCTCATTATATCCAGATTCCTTGAAAATCGCAATGCTTCTTCTGATAAAAAAGAACCGACATAGAAATCTGTATTTCGATTTCTGCCGGTTCTTTTCCGTGTGTGATTTTTTTATTTTACTTTAGCTTACTCATTCCAGAGTTTCATACGCTCCTGATAATTCTGTGTGATAACTTTTTCTACATCTTCCAGTCCTGCGTCATTCATTTCGGAAATCATCTTGTCGTACTCTTCCATTGCCGCATCGTGGCTGTCTGCATTCACAATCTTCGGATATTCCTGATCGTAGATATCCTGGATTTTCTGCCATTTCAAGCCATCCGGAGTGCTTCCTGCCGGGGTAAGGCCTGCAAATTCTGCGGTATCCCATCTGTCGTTCTCACCAAAGTGATTCATAGCCACCTGCCGGGTCTCTTTTACTTTATACTGTGATACATCGTATGGAGTTCCGTCTGTACCATTTCCGTTCTTTACAAACCAGGTCCATTTGCGGACGCCGGTATCCAGTTTTGTTTTGTCAAAATCCGTCTGGAATCCTTCAATCAGATCATCGTTCGGAACGTGTTTTCCATCTTCCATATTCCAGTTGGTTCCCTCAATACCCCACATCAGAAGATACTGTCCTTCTTCGCTTGCAAGGTAGTTGATCATCTTCATGGCTGCTTCCGGATTTTTACAATTCTTGGTGATCGCGATTGCATCCCAGCCAAGTGTACTTCTTCCGGAGTAAGTAGTTTCATCTGCACTGATTCCGTTTCCAAGGATTTTATAGGAATAGAATTTTGCATCTTCTCCTACAGAAGAAGCAAGTGCTGTATTTGCTGCATCGGTATCCCAGTAGGAAGCAAAGGTACTGAATACGTTGCCTGCAGACAGTTTCTGCGTCCACTGATTTTTCTTGTTGACAACCCACTCTTTGTCCAGAAGGCCTTCGGTATACAGTTCATTGGCAAAGGACATCATCTCTTTGAAGTTTGGTGCTTTGGCAACATGTTCCAGATTGTCCCCATCCTGATAATATGTTTTCAGACCATACATTCCTTTTAATGTTCCATCGTAGTTTTTGGATTCTGCATCAAAGGTAATGGCAATACTCTCTTTTCCGTCAATGGTCGGATGAAGTTCTTTGAATTTCTTACAAATGTCAATATACTCTTCCTGTGTAAATGGCTCATCGCTGTCTGCGCGGTCTTTTCCAACGATTTCGCACAGATAATCATAGCGCATCAGAACACCGGCTACCGGATCCGGATCTTCTCCGTACCAGTTATTCAGATAGTAATTTTTTCCATCGGTATAACGACTCTTGTTTAAGGTTTCCCCGTACATCTCTTTTACATCCGGGCCGTACTCATCGATCAGATCATTCAACGGAAGCAGTGCGCCTGCCTCAATGTAACGGTTTACAATATCATTTCCACGATCCATCAGGACGATATCCGGGTAATTCTGACCGGTCAGCATCAGGTTCAATTTTTCCAGCGGATCTCCGGTTGGATTTTCTACCTGAATTTTGACACCTGTTTTTTCCTCAATTGCTTTTGCAACTGGATCATCAAAGGTATTGCTTCCGGAGTTTTTGTCAAAGATAGAAATCGTAACTCCGTCTGTTGATACCTCGCCCGATGCAGATGATGCACTGCCGGATGCAGTACTTGATGATGTACTGCCATTTGATCCGCATCCTGCAAGCATTCCTGCTGCCATCAGGACACTCATCGCCATTGCGATACTTTTTTTGAACTTCATTTTCTTTTCCTCCTTCTATCATCAGCTCTTTACAGATCCGAGCATGATTCCTTTAACAAAATATTTCTGAATAAACGGATAAACCATGATAATCGGAATGGTCGCAATCATCGTAGCAGCCATTCGAATGCTGTCCGGTGTAATGGTCTGTGACGCCTGATTTGCCGCCTGGTTCGCTGATGAAGTCTGATACTGATTCAGAATTTCAACCAAAATGGACTGCATTGTTTTTAAAGACTGTGCATTCGTAAACAAATATGCATCGAACCAAGAATTCCAATGGGTAATTGCAACAAACAGTGCAATAGTCATAATAATCGGCTTGGACAATGGAATTACCATTTTAAAGAAAACTGTCAGATCGTTTGCTCCGTCAATTTTCGCCGATTCAAAAATCTCTGCCGGCATTCCCTCTATATAATTCTTTACCAGAATCATATTATAAACACTTACCAGGTTCGGGAAAATAAATACAATGAAATTATTCAGCATTCCAAGGCTCTTTAATACCATATAATACGGAACCATTCCGCCGCCAAAATACATGGTGAAGATAAAGAACAGGTTCAGCTGTTTCCGGAACAGCAGCTCTTTTCTGGAAAGCACATAGGCAAGTGCTGTCGTGACAAGGACCGCCAGCGGTGTACCAATTGCAGTACGAAGTACAGTGATCAGAATGCCATGCAAAAATGTGGCACGTCCCAGAATATCTTTATAACTTGCCAGACTCAGTTTTCTCGGCAGAAAGTAGAGCCCGCCGCGCAGTGCATCGGTTGCATCGTTAATGGATACCACAAAAATGTTCCAGAACGGATACACACAGATCACAGTAACTAACACCAGAAAAACCACTTTGAAAATATCAAGAAACCAGTCACTGGCACAACGTTTTCTTTTGATTTTAATTGCTTTTTCTCTCATTTTCCTTCCTCCTAAAACAGTGCCGTATTATCATCACTGAATTTCTTCGAAAGTGCATTTGCACTGATGACCAGAATGAAGGAGACTGCGGATTTAAAGAATCCTACTGCAGTACCGTAAGAATACATTCCGTTTTTCAGACCATAGCGGTATGCATACGTATCAAGTACATCAGAATAATTTAAAATAGCATCATTAGACATCAACAGCTGCTGCTCATATCCTGTATTCAGAACACCTCCGATTGCCAGAATCAGAAGAATCATAATGGTCGGCTTTAATGCCGGAAGTGTGATATGCAGAATCTTCTGCATTCTCGTCGCACCATCCACATCCGCTGCTTCATACATATCCTGGCTGATGCCGGAGATTGCCGCCATATAGATAATCGCATTGTATCCAAGTACCTTCCACGCATTTGCGATCGCGATGATCCACCAGAAATATGGTCCTTTCTGGAAAAACAGAATCGACTCATCGGTTAATCCGAAGAATTTTAACAGATTGTTGATGACGCCGTCTGAAGAAAGGAATGTAAGGAAAATGTTTGCCGCAATAACCCAGGAAATAAAATAGGGAATATAAGATGCGGTCTGTACAAATTTCTTTGCCTTCTGGTTTCGAACTTCATTCAGGCAAAGCGCCAGAATGATTGGCAGCGGGAATGAGAATAACAGTGTCAGTAAGCTGGTTGCCAGTGTGTTTCTCATGATTTTTGTGAAATCTGTGGAAAAGAAATACTTGAACCAGTCAAGACCGACAAACTGCGAATTCGCCATATCCGCAAAATAGCCGCTACCCTGCGGCGTGTAGTTGATGAAGGACATATACAGTCCTGTCATTGGTGCATAGCAGATCAGAATGACCCATACCAACGATGGAATCAGCAGTAAAAACAGATATTTCTGTTTCCAGAACCGTTCCGCGAGGCTTTTTTTGTGCTTTGCATGCACGTTTTCTTTTTTCATGCCTTCTCCTTCTTTCTTCTTTTTGTTCATCTTGTACACTCTTGCTGTCTATGTTTCCATTCTAATGGATAGTCTGTCCTGCAACAATCTCACTTTTTTATGATTTCTATCTCGATTTAACGGAGTTTTATAATTCTCTTTTTTATTCTGTTGTTTTCTTACGATTTCTGTCAATATCTAACGAAACAGAAACCGGCTGACGGGCAAAATCACCTTTATCAGCCGGTTTCTGTTTCCTTTTCTATGCAAACAATACGAAGTTATTTCTGCTTTGTTGATTTTTTATTCGTTTACTGGAATTCTGACAGAAACTGTCGTTCCATATCCTTCCTGGCTTTCTATTCGGACACCATAATTCTCTCCATAAGCCAGACGAACCCTGTTTGCAACATTTCTCAGTCCATATCCTTCCTCTGAGCGCCGCAGAGAACTTCGCAGTTTAATCAGTTTTTCCGCCTCGATTCCACATCCATCATCTGTCACCTGGAATACCACATCCCTTTCTTCTTTTTGAATTCTGACCGCAATATGGAGAACTTCTTCCTCTTTTCTCGCATGGTGAATGGCATTTTCAACCAGCGGCTGCAGAAGAAGTTTAATGGTTCGATATGTCAGTACTTCTCTTGCAATCTCATACTCCACCTGTACGCTGTCCCGAAAACGCATCTGCTGGATTTTCAGATAGCTCTGCAGCAGTTCCACTTCTTCCTGGATGGAAAGCACCTGTTTTCCCTTATTCAGGGAAATCCGGTAGAAGCTGGACAAATTTTTGACCGCCTGCATCGTCTGTTTTCCACCTTCCCGCATCGCCAGTGCTGAAATAACCGCAAGTGCATTGTAAAGAAAGTGCGGATTGATCTGTTCCTGCAGCAAATTCAGTTCGCTCGTCTGAATCCGGATTTTCTTTTCGTAATTTTCCCGAATTAGCTCCTGAATCTGATCACTGAGCTGATTAAACGCCAGCCCGATCTGTCCGATCTCATCTTCTCCCATATTTTCCAGACAGTAATCAAATTCTCCCTGTCCCATCCGTTTTGCTGCATACACCACTTTCTGCACCCGCGTGGAAAGCCATCTTGTGTAACAGATAATGCAGAGAAATACCATAGCCGCGCTGCAGAGGATCAGGAACATCATCCTTCTTGAAACAGCTTTTGCGTCTTTTAAAACCGTCTCCTTATCCGAAATCACAAGAATTTTTGTTCCGAAAACTCCGCTCTGGATATTTCCGATTTTTGAAATGCCGTCACGCTCAAACTCAATCTGCGCTTTCTGCTCCAGATCCTCTTCCGGCATTCTGGTCCGGATCGGAAGGCCTGCCATTTCCGGTTCGGAAGCAGCCAGAATATATCCTTTTTGATCCACCAGATAAATTTCATCGGTGGAATTTATTGTTTCGAGGAGGGGCTGTATCTGCTGATTTTCAATCTGTAACGACAGTACGCTCTTCATCCCGCCCTGTGGATAAAAATTCATCAGACGATTCATATGAAATGCTTTTCCGTCTCCAGATGTCCCACAGAATACCGTTTCCCCTATCGCATCAAATGTCAGCACACGTTCCCTCCGATCTAGATCCTGCATGGAATAAAAATAATAATTATCCTGCGGAAGCGTTTCATTGTTGCTGTAAAAACAGATTTTGTAAATTCCTGCATTCATCAGACAGATTTCGCTGAGCTTCTTATCAATATAGTAAAACATATCTTCATAAGAATCGTTGCTGTAATCCTGAAACAAATATCCGCTCAGCATCTGATCCACATACAGCACCTCCAGAATTGTTTCGTAAGGCTCGACCATCGTAGAAAAATTTTTTTCAATTCGTTCTGCTTCCTGTTCTGCACTCTGATATGCTTCAGTAAGAAGCACGTTCCTTGTTTTTCCATAACTGTACCAGGTAACACACAGCATTGGAATCAGTGCCAGTACCAGATAGCCGATCACCAGTTTAAACTGAAAACTCCGATTTTTATACCATTTTACGATATTCATTTGGTGTCACTCCAAATCTTTTCTGAAAAACAACGCCAAAGTAAGAAACATTTTCATATCCAACCGCCAGACTCACTTCCCGTACTTTATTTTTCTTATTCTTTAACAGTTCCGCCGCCCTTTGCAGACGCATTTCCGTATTGTATTCCAAAATCGTTTTTCCTGTTGCCTCTTTAAACAGGCTCCTCAGATAATTCGGAGACAAACCGACCTCCGCGGCCAGCTTCTCGATATCTGCGCTTTCCGAGCAGTGCTTCTGAAGATATGTTTTTACCTGATAAACGGCATAGTAATTTGGATTTTGATTCTGTTCTTCAAAAAATGCCAACATCCGTTCCAGATACTGCTTCATCTTTTCCCGCATCTGATAACTGTTGTTTGCTTCAAAAATTTCATTTTCTTTCAAAATTTTTTCTGCTTCCATCCAGTTTTCCAGCAGTTCATCGCTCAAAACAAGACGGTTCCATAGATACATATAGAGATTGTAAACTTCTCCCGCAAATGTTTTCGGCGCAAGCCCCTTTAGCTTTTGAAAATAATCTTTCATGGTCTGCAGCGTTTCCTGCTTTTTCCCGTTGCTGACCAGACGACAGATTTCTTCTCTCCGCTCCTTCTGTTCCCGGAAATGATATGCTTTTTCCTCTTCCGTTTCTTTTTCATCTGCACAGAAAAGTTCCGGTGGATCCATATGAAATGCCAGAACACAACAGTTCCGAAGTTTTTCCGCCTTTTCGTACAGGCAGTCAGCTGTCCATGCTCCACTGCACCATCCAACGGCTCTCGGTGCGTCTTCTTTCAAATCATTCCAGATCTGAAATGCCGTATCTTTCACCGACAGATACCCCGCCAGCAGCAGAATGCTGATCCGTTCCGTTTTGCTGATGTAACGGATGCCCTTGTATTTTTCCTGAATTTGGCTACAGATGTTTTCTTCCGTTTTTCCATAAACCGCTATGATTCCAAACCTGCACTCTTCCAGTTCTTCTCCAAATACACCACGGAAATTTTTCCGTAAAAGCTCTGTTTCCTGTTTTTCCCGCAAAGCCATTTCCAGCAACTGCTTCGCCGCCGTTTTCCGCGACCAGTCTGCTATCTCACTTTTCTCCAGTTCACTTCTCACTTTTTTCAGACATGCTTCTACTTCTTCAATCGTAAATGGCTTTAAAAGGTAATCCACGGCATTCACCTGAAAAGCGGAATGGATATAGGAAAAATCATCATATCCTGTCAGAAAAACAATTTTGCATGGATACCCCCGGCGTACGATCGTCTCTGCCAGTTCAATTCCACTCATTCCTGGCATCTGAATATCCGTAATCACAATATCTGCCATATTTTCTTCCAGGCACTCCAGTGCCCTTCTGCCATTGCGCGCGGTAAATACTCTGGAAATCCCGTTCTTTTTCCAGTCAATATAATCCCGCAATGTCTCCAGTTCAATTTCTTCATCTTCTACAAGAAGAACGCGATACATTTTCTCCCTCCTGTTTCCAGTTGCTCCTGCAGTTTTCTTCTCCTGCTGCTTTTCATTTCTGTCTTTTTACTGCAGAAGTTCAATCATATACGCCTCATACGGCTGTAACTTCCACACTTCTTTTGTGAGACTTTCTGTATCATTATGAATCAGAACCGTTCCTTTTGTCAAATCATATCGGGCTTTCATCTCTGCCGCGGTATCCCGGAAATTGCAGAGCACAATCAGCTTTTTCTCTCCCAGATTTCTCTCATAAGCAAAAATATCCGGATTTTCTTCCTCAATCAGACGGAAATCCCCATAAACAAGAGTGTCATTTTTCCTACGCAGCGCAATTAGTTTTTGATAGAAATAGAAGAGGGAATCCGGATTTTTTCTGCTGTTTTCCACATTGATCTCCTCGTAATTCTGATTTTCCGCCATCCACGGTGTTCCCGCTGTAAATCCGGCGTGTTTTTCCGCATTCCACTGCATTGGCGTCCGCGCATGGTCCCGGCTGTTCCGTGCAAGATAGGTACGAATTTTTTCTTCCTCCCAGCCTTCTTTTTTACGGTCTTCGGCAAAATTTACAGACTCGATATCCTGATAGTCCTCGATCCGAAGCCCTGACACATTTGTCATACCGATTTCTTCCCCCTGGTAAATATAAGGAGTTCCTTTCATCCCATGGAGAAGGACAGCCAACATTTTTGCTGATTTTTCCCGATACGGTTCCCTGTCATTTCCAAAGCGCGATACGACACGCGGAAAATCATGGTTTCCCCAGAACAGACTGTTCCATCCTTTTTCTTCCAGTCCCGTCTGCCATTTTTCAAAGATCTGCTTCAGTTGCGGCAGCGTATACGGTTTCGGATCCCAGTTTCCACTTCGGATGCCGTCGATTCCCATCAGTTCAAACTGAAAAATCATACTGAGCTCCTGGCTTTCCGGATCAGAATACTGCTGTGCCATTTCTACCGTAGCACCTCCGGTTTCCCCCACTGTCAGGATCTGTTCTGATTTTCCATACGTATTCTGATTCATTTCCATTAAGTATGTATGAATCTGCTCCGAATGAGTATCATTTCCTCCATGTCCATCTTTTACAATATTGTCAATTGCATCCAGCCGGAAACCACGGATCCCTTTATCCATCCAGAACTGGATCATCCGGTACAGCTCTTTCCGAAGCGACGGATTTTTCCAGTTCAGATCCGGCTGCATTACACTGAAACTGTGATAATAATATTCCTGAACCTCCGGCACCCATTCCCAGGTGCTTCCTCCAAAGAATGCTCCGCCGCCTTCTGGCGGCTGCTCCTTCGTTCCTTCCTTCCAGATGTAAAAATCATGGTATTTACTGTTTCGATCCTTTCTGGCTTCCAGGAACCATGGGTGCAGATGGGAACTATGATTTAAAACAAGATCCATCATGACCACAATTTCCCGCTTTTCACAGGCTGCGATCAGTTCTTCCAGCTCTTCCATTGTGCCCGCTTCTTCTATTACTTTATAATAGTCACTGACATCATATCCATTGTCGCAATTAGGAGAATCGTTAAAAGGCGAAAGCCAGATGGCTCCAACACCAAGCTCCTGCAGATAGTCCAGCTTCTGCAGAATCCCTCCAAAATCGCCGATGCCGTCTCCGTTGCTGTCACAGAAGCTTCTGGTGTAAATCTGATATACGGTTAAGCTATGCCACCACTCTCTTTTCATTTTCTGTCCTCTCTTTCTTTTTTCCCATAAGAGCAGTATAATGATATTATCTTATATTTTCTAACCTGATTTTCGTATTTAATGAAAGGATTTTGACTTTTATGAAAAAAGAACGTTCAAAAGAGCTCTTTTCTCCTGAATCTTGTTCCCCTGTTCTTTCTGGCGGAATCCGGGATTTTACCGTGCATGGAACCGAACCTGTTCCGCTCCATATCTATCATCAGGATTATGCCCATGGCGGGCTCTCTGTTCCTTTTCACTGGCATAAAGAATTAGAATGGATCTGGGTTGAAAAAGGTACTCTCACTCTGACACTGAAAACTGAAACCCGGACAATTTCCGAAGGTACTTTTCTTTTCATCAACAGTCACGAACTGCATCAGCTCTGCAGCATTGGAACTACCCCTTCGATTCACCATGCCCTTGTATTTCTTCCAGAAATTCTCTCATGTGCCTATCTGGATTCCTGTGAAGCAGACTGGATTCGTCCGCTGCTCTCTCATCAACTGCTTCTTCCGGCTTTTCCATTGGAAGAGCTTTCTGCTGCTGAAGCCTCCTCTCAGACACAGAAAACATTTGTACTGACATTATCTGAGCTTTTCCAGGAAATCCTGTATGCATACGATACCAAACCCATCGGCTGGTTTCTTCTGATCAAAAGTGACATGTATCGGATTCTTGCACTTCTGGCGCAATACCAGCTTTTTCTTCATCCGGAACCCCTCTGCACTCGTAAAAAAGAAAGATCTGATCAGTGTAAAAAACTCTTACGTTATATTCAGGATAACTATGATTCTAAAATCCGTCTTTCAGATCTTGCTGCTATACTCAATATGAATCCACAATATTTTTGTCGTTTCTTCAAAACGCACTTTCACACAACGCCTATTTCCTATATCAACCAGTACCGCGTAACCCAAGCCGCAGATCTTCTTACCGGCAGCTCGCTTTCTATCTTGGAAATTGCTCTGCATACCGGATTTGAAAGCCCCAGCTATTTTGCCAGCATTTTCCGCCGGACTTTTGGTATGTCACCGGAAGAATATCGAAAAGCCATGCCCTGACCCGGCAAATTTTTTCCTTCTGAATGCACGGCAACACAAATCTCAAAAATTTTTGATTTTTTTTCAAAAAAACACTTGCCAAACTCGTTTTCTTATGATAATATACTACTTGTCGCTGAGCAAAAATCACGGCAGACAAAACAAAAACTTCGGCTCCGTGGTCAAGCGGTTAAGACATCGCCCTTTCACGGCGGTAACACGGGTTCGATTCCCGTCGGAGTCATATGGCGTCGTAGCCAAGTGGTAAGGCAATGGTCTGCAACACCAGTATCCACCGGTTCAAATCCGGTCGACGCCTCTTCTTTCCCGGAAACAGATAGTTTCCGGGATTTTTCTTTTTCAAAATTATTTCAAAAAAGCTGCCGGTTCTGTTTGCTTCGGCAGCTTTTTGAAAATATCATTTTTTTAATTTTCTTTTTCTTTCACATAGTCTTCATACACATACGCCGTTTTTCCCTCATACGAAATCTTGTACCATCCGTTCTCTTTTCCGAGCATTTCCACTTCTTCCCCTGTCGTCAGAGCTCCGATAACCTGGCTTGTGCTGACGTTGGGTTCTGTACGTACATTGACCGGTGAAATACAGGTGACGGTTTTCTTACCCTTCTGCTTTTTCACGCCATCCGAATTATTTTCTACTTCCAGCGCTCTTTTCTGCTCCTTGCAGGCCGTCTGAAATGTTTCTGTCAGCAGCTCATTGTCCGGGAACTGCAGAGACTCCAGTATTTCCGGCACGATTTGCCGTGTATCGTTGCTGCCGCTTCCTTTTTTCCATATGATCTGATACCCTTCATTCTCCGTTTTCACCCCGCAGAAAAATGCAATCGGAATCTGCAGGGAATTTTTTACCTGGAAACGATAAAAGGAACTCTCGTTATCTTTTCCTTCGTTAGCTGTTTTCACCATAAAATCGCTGATGCTGTTTTCCCCTGTTATTTCATTCGGATAGAGCAAATTTTCAGCGCTCTCTTCGTCCTCCGGAAAATCCATAAGCGCTACTTTTGCCATTCCTTCCCGATACGATATCTCAAGACTTTCCCCCTCTTCTGATATGAAACTGCATTGGATTTTCTCATCTCTCATTACATTCCAGCCTTCTGGAAGTGTGATTATAATATTCTGGTATGTAGAAAGAAACTCTTTTTCACCATCTTCTGACTCATCCTGGACACTGGATGCTCTTTCGGAGACAACCGATGGATTCTCCTTTTCCACCTGCTGATTTCCACATCCCATTACCACAATAGTTGTCATCAAAAGAACAGCTAAACAGTTTTTTCTGTTTCTCATGTACAATTTCCTTTCTTGACAGTTCCGTCTTTATTTTCTGTCAGAAAATTTCTTTTGCTTATTGTATCACAACTATTTTTGCACTGTAAAGAGTACGTTCCTTCCCTCCTGCTTTGATTTTCTTTATGCAAAAAAATCTCCAACCAGATTGAGGTTCCCTCCCCCAAAAATCCAGTTGAAGATTTTTCTTATCTTTTTTATTTTACTTCTGTAAATTCGACCCGGATACTCTCATACTCTCCCAGCACCTGATGCAGGGTCAGCCCCGCACGGTTCCAGGTACGGCCAAGGCGGACTTCCTGGTCCAGACTGCAGCGGTACAGCTTATCCTCTGCAAGACCGCACACTTTCGTGTGAACCGGAAGCATATTTCCTTCTGCGTCAGTCTTTACGATCGTAAGCAGTGCGCGGCTCTGATCCTTTGCCACGAACTCCCATGCCATGAAATCCTGTTTTTTCAGTCCGGTCAGACGGTAATACAGGCCTTCGTGTGTGAGCTCGTAATATTCATGCATCGCAGCAACCTGCTCTTTTACCATCTCTTTTTCTTCCTCTGAAATCTTATTCAGATCCATCTCATATCCAAAGCTTCCTGCCAGCGCCACATCGCCTCTTGTCCGGAACGGTGTCACACGGCCGGTCTGATGGTTCGGGCATACAGAAACATGGGAACCAACGGTACTGATCGGATAGAAGAACGAGCTTCCGTACTGGATAGACAGGCGATTGATCGCATCGGTATTATCGCTGCACCAGATCTGCGGGGAATAATACATCATACCGGCATCATATCGTCCGCCTCCTCCGCTGCAGCCCTCGAGCAGCAGATTCGGGCATGCGGCAAGGAATCTTTCCATCAAATCGTAAACACCGAGCACATAGCGGTGATACAGCTCTCCGTTCCGGCTCTGTGCTGCCACATGGCTGTAAACATCGCAGACGCTGCGGTTCATATCCCATTTGACATAATCAATCTTTGCATCATGAACGATGGTTGTCAGACGCTCCAGCAGATACTCACGCACATCCTCACGCGTCATATCAAGTACAAGCTGATTTCTGCTGTGGTTCGGCACACGGCCAGGAATTGCAAATGCCCAATCCGGATGTGCACGGTAAAGATCACTGTCCTCGGAAATCATCTCCGGCTCAAACCAGAGACCGAATTTCATGCCCATCTTGTGAATTTTTTCTGCAAGCTGCGCCATGGAGCCGTTCATCTTTTTCTCGTTGACGAACCAGTCACCGAGACCACTGTTATCATCCTCTCGTTTTCCAAACCAGCCATCGTCAAGCACCAGCATCTCAATGCCAAGCTTTTGCGCCTGCTCTGCAATTTTCAGAATTTTTTCTTCGTTGAAATCAAAATAGGTTGCTTCCCAGTTGTTGATCAGAATCGGTCGTTTGGCATGCTTGTATGCGCCGCGGCAGATATGCTCGCGGATGATCTCATGATACTGCTGTGACAGTTTGGTAAGACCGGTTCCGGAATAGCTTAAGATTGCCTGCGGGGTATCGAACGCCTCTCCTTTTTCCAGATGGAAGCAGAAATTGGTCGGATGAATGCCCATCTGAAAACGGGTCTGATTTTTCTGATCCTTCTGTGCTGCCGCAACAAAGTTTCCGCTGTAAACGAGGCATGCGCCGATGCAGGAACCGTGTGTCTCACCCGCACCCTCCTCGCAGAGGATCACAGCCGGATTGTAATGATGGCTCGATGTACCACGGGTGCTGCCGATCTCGACTTTTGCATGCTGCACCGGAATCCGCTCCGCCGTACGCTCCATCGCATGACGACCCGAGAAATAGATCATCTCATAATTTTCATACATCAGATCCATGCTGAAAGACAGCATTTTTTCCAGCTCAATCGCCGTTTCTCCGTGATTTTCGAGTCTTGCCGCTCTCGTAATCACATTTTCCTTTTCAAATACACCGTAAAACAGCTTCAGAACAATATCGGAAGCCTTCTCCGTCATTGTAATAACAAGAGTCTCACCTTTTTCTTCCTCTGTATCGTACAACGCCGGCATTCCCGGAATGGCATAGGAATGATCCAGAATTTCGTACGAATCGAAACGGAAATCTGCTGCAAAGCTGCCGTCCGCGTGGCGGATCTCAATCATATCATCACGGAAATCACCGACACCACTTCCCGGAATTTCCTGCGGAAGTGCATCAAGAGAATATTTCCGGTTAGGGCCTGCTTCCTCCGGATTTCCTGCAAATCCCATATCTGTACAGAAAATCAGACCGGAAAGATTTTCCTCACCGATTTTTTCTCCATAGTAGAGATGCAGAAGCACATTTTTGTCATCTGCGAACATCTGGTAACTGCTGTCTTTTGTCTGGAGGGTAAATAACCGTCCATTTTCACTTACTTTGATTGCCATGATTTCCTCCTCCTGCGGCATCTTGCAGTATCCTGCAAAACACGATATAATTTTACTGATATTTCGGAATCTCATCCTTTGTGACATTCCAGCTTTTCTGATGATTCATTTTGTGAGGTATACTTATGGAAACTTCCTGGACACTTCCTGTCCCAAAGCATAAATTTTCGGATCTTTATCTCTGCTTCTGCGGCTACGAAGCCTGCCAGCCGTTCCACAGCTATGGCCCTGCTGTCCGCCCCAATTACGTGATCCACTATATTATTTCCGGAAAAGGCACTTTTACCATCGGAAACCGCACTTACCGCCTAACCGCCGGACAGGGCTTTTTCCTGATGCCAAATGTCCGCACCTACTATGAAGCCGATGCGGATGATCCCTGGACATATCTCTGGATCGGTTTTGACGGCGAAAAAGCTGCCTCTTATGTGCAGGAACTCGGTCTTTCCGAGGAGCACCCTGTCTACCAGTGCAACTTTTCCGGTGAACTGCAGTCCCTCTTGTTTCAGATGCAGAAGCACAATACCTATGACACCTCGGACCAGTATCTTCTGGAAGGCTGTCTGTACCAGTTTTTCTCAATTCTTTCCCGCGAAATCACGCTTGCCGATCCTTCTGCACGGGAGAGCGGCAATCTTTACGTGGAAAAAGCCGTTGAGTTTATCCGAAATAATTATTCCAATGAAATCCTTGTCTCGGATATTGCCAGATATGTCTGCATCAACCGGAGTTACCTTTATACCCTGTTTCAGAAATATCTCCATACCTCACCGCAGGACTATCTTTCTTCCTGCCGGATCACGCGTGCGCTCGAGCTTTTATCATATACGGATCTCTCCATCGAAACGGTCGCTTTTTCCTGTGGTTACCGGAATGCCGAAGTTTTTACCAAAGCCTTCCGCCAGAAGCAGGGCATGACGCCAAGCGCCTATCGGAAAAAGTTCCGCCTTGACACGACTCCTGACTCTGCACATGTTCCGTGATCTGTCTGATTTTATTATAACGAAATCTTTCTTCCATGAACAGGAAGAAATGTTATGGAAAACCGTCAAAATGTTAGATGGCGTTTCTTAATGGCTACAGACATCAAAAAAGCGATACAGCCATGATTTCTCATTTCTGTATCGCTTCTTCATCTTAGCTCCCCGAGTTGGGCTCGAACCAACAACCCTTCGGTTAACAGCCGAATGCTCTACCATTGAGCTATCGAGGA